>Ga0163144_10000143_pt1 | contig 161521 bp, 129 predicted proteins | sample OliLak19BULKMAT1_FD_123175 | JGI IMG/M metagenome (GOLD analysis project Ga0163144, IMG submission 123175) | Freshwater microbial mat bacterial communities from Lake Vanda, McMurdo Dry Valleys, Antarctica - Oligotrophic Lake LV.19.BULKMAT1 | ecosystem: Environmental > Aquatic > Freshwater >...
AACAGCATCCTGCTAGGCGCACCGCATTTTCTCGCGGCGCTGGCGCGCCAATTTTGCGCGAAAACACGGTGCTTGAGCTTTTGCTTCAGGGGGCCGTTGGCCCCCCAAACCCCCCGCAGGCTGATGAAAAACTCCGTTCTCCATCAGCCTGCTGCCTTCGCGCTCCCCGGGGGCGACCTGCGGTCGCTATTTTCCCCGGGAAACGCGAAGGGAGCTATTTATCCAGGGGGGCAGACGCCCCCCTGTAACCCCCCGCAGGCTGCTTTTTCAGCAGCCTGCCAGTCCAGATGAGCCCGTTCGTCTTCGATCCCACCGACTGCGCGGTCCTGCTCATCGACGTCCAGGAACGTTTCCTGCCGGTCATTCCGGCGATCGTTCCCGAGGCGGCGTGCGGACGCGCCTGCCGCCAACTGCTCGCCGGCGCCGGCCTGCTCGGCCTGCCGGTGATCATCAGCGAGCAGTATCCCAAGGGCCTCGGAGCCACCCTGCCGCACCTGCTCGCCGCCGCGCCGGCCGATGCGATGCGCATCGAGAAGATGCACTTCAGTTGCGTCGAGGATCCCGCCTTCAGCCGCCATCTCGACCACCTCGACCCGGCGGTGGTGGTGGTGGCGGGGATCGAGGCGCACGTCTGCGTCCTCGCCACCGTCGCCGACCTCATCGCCGGCGGCCACCAGGTGGTGGTGTGCGGCGACGCCGTGGCCAGCCGCGACGCCAGCCACTGCGCACTCGCGCTCACCGCCATGCGCGATCTCGGCGCCCTGGTGGTGCCGGTGGAAAGCGTGCTGCTGCGCGTCCAGCGGATGGCCGGCGTCGGCTGCTTCAAGCAGCTCAGCGCGCTGATCCGCTGATTCGCTGATCAGCCGGGCGAAGCGGCCGCTGGTCGTACCGGGACCGTGCGGACACCCCGGCCGGCTGGCCGCCAGGGCTGCACGGTCAAGCAGTCGGGATGCGCCCCCGGGCTGATACGACCTGGGCGGTACCCCCTTGCCCTCTCCGGCTCCGTCCGGAAAGAGTCAGCGTGGCGTGAGCGCAGCCACCGCCACTGTGTACGTGCCCAGTCCCACCCAGGCAGATCCCATGCCCTTCACCGGGCCCCATCCGCGCGCGCTCGTCGCCCCTGCTGAGGCTCGCCGGCCAGCGCACGCGCCGGTGGTGCCCCGATCGGCAGCGATCATGACGCGACGCTCGCGGCGCCCACCTCGAACACCCGCTACGATCTTCACAGCGCCGACGGACAGCGGGACGCCAAGCGTGATCGCCCCCGACGCACCGATGTCCTTCGTGCCGGCCGCCCCGTCGGACCGGCCAGGGCGGCGATTGCCCGCTCACCGCCCCCTGCCGCACGTACGCCGCCCCCGGTCAGGTACCGTCGCCCTGCCGGGTGCGGGCTGGTCACGACCACCGACTCCCGGCGGACGCCTCCATGTCTGATGCCCTGCGCCTGGCCGAGAGCCTGCTGGTCTTCCGCAACAGCCAGGGCCGCGAATCGCGCGGCACCCTGATGAACGTCACCCGCCACGTCGTCGTCTTCGAGGTCTACAACCCCTATTCGATCGTGCAGCTCAGCGAGGTGCTGCACGATCTGCGCATCCACCGCGGCGAACGCATCATCTACCAGGGCCGCGCCGTGGTGAGCAACCTGGTCAATACCGGGCTGATGCTGATCGTGTCCGCCACCCTGGTCGATGAATGGTCGCTGCTGTCGGGTCTGGAGACCGGCGCCGACCTGCGCGCCGAAGTCTCCGGCTTCGTCGAAGACTGGCAGCAGACGCGCATGCGGCTGCGTCCCGAATACCAGAATCTGGTCACCAACTTCCGCGATTTCCTGGTCGAACTCAGTCGCTGGCTCGGACAGGGCGAGACCGTCGCCGGTCTCGATGAGCCGGGCGTGCAGGCTGAGCGCGTGCGCGGATTCGTCAGCGAGGTCGAACAGGGCGTCGCCCCCCAGCTGCGCGAGCTGATGGCCGCCTTCGAGCGTGAAGCCGCAGCCATCGACCCGGAAACGGTGACGCTGCACAAATCGTTCGCCCGCCGTGAGCTCCACCCGCTGATCCTGTGCTCGCCCTTCGTCCATCGCACCTTCACCAAGCCGCTCGGCTACGCTGGCGACTACGAGATGGTGAACATGATCACGCGCGACCCGATCGAGGGTCAGAACGCCTATGCCAAGGTCATCAACGTGCTCATCCTGCGTTCCGGTGCGGCGGAGGCGCATCGCAACCGAATCGCGTTGCTGGTGGAGACGCTGGTGCGCGAATCCGCCCGGGTCGCCGCCGACGGCCGCCGCCTGAATGCGCTCAACATCGGCTGCGGACCGGCCGCCGAGGTGCAGCGCTTCGTGCGTGAGCATGCCGCCAGCCAGGACTGCCGCTTCACCCTGCTCGACTTCAACGCCGAGACGCTTGACCACGCCCGCGACCGCATCGTCGCGGCGCAGCGCGCCAGCGGACGCGGCATCGGCCTCGAACTGGTGCACAAGTCGATCCACGACCTGCTCAAGGACGCGATCGGGCGCCGCGATGTCCCCCAGCCCGGTGAAGGAACCTACGACCTGGTCTACTGCGCCGGGCTGTTCGACTACCTGTCCGACAAGGTCTGCCAGCGCCTGTTCGCCCTGTTCACCCGGCTCTGCCGGCCGGGCGGACTGGTGCTGGCCACCAACGTGCACCTCAGCAATCCCGACCGTCACTACATGGAACACATCATGGAGTGGCATCTGATCTACCGCGACGAGGACGGCATGCGTCGCCTCGCCCCGCCCGGCCTGCCGTCCGAGGTGCGTCGGGACAGCACCGGACACAACATCTTCCTCGAATGCCGCAAGTGACCGCGATCGTTGGCGTTGCGTCCCTCGTCGACGCCACGGCGCCGGACGGCGCCCAGCCGCCCAGCGCTCCCGGCCCGCCGCTGGCCGCCTACGTGCGTGCCGACCTGCGTCTGCGTCTGCGCCAGTCGCGCATCGCCTGCGTGCTCACCCTGGTACTGGTCCCGGCCGGTGCCGCCCTCGACTGGTTCTCGCACCCCGACCTGCTGGCCGCGTTGTTCACCATCCGCCTGGCCTGCGAGGTCGCCGTAGCCGGCCTCCTCGCCCTGCACTTCACCGCCATCGGTCGCCATCACCTGCGCCTGCTCGGCGCCGCCTGGACCCTGGTCACCGCCGCCGCCCTCGGCGGCATGATCCACCTCACCCATGGCGCCGATTCCAGCTACTTCCCAGGCCTGCTGCTGATGATCACCGGCATCTGCATCATCTTCCCGTGGACCGCTGGCGAGGCCGCCGCCGCCTGCGCCGCCATCCTCGCCACCTTCCTCGCCGCCTGCCTGACCCGGCCAGATACCCTGGCCTTCCACCGCCTGTTCAGCAGCACCTTCTTCATCGTGCTCACCTCGGTGATCTGCGTCACCGGCTGCTGGTACACCTCGCGTTGGCGCCTGGCCGAGTTCACCCTGCGCAGCCAGCTCGACACCCGCAACCGCCAGCTCAACGAATCCTTCGCCAAGCTCGCCGAGCTCGATCGCCTGCGCGGCCAGTTCTTCGCCAATGTCAGCCATGAACTGCGCACACCCCTGACCCTGATCGTGGCGCCGCTCGAAGATGCGTTGCGCGGCAGCCATGCCCTGCCCGACCGCATCGCCGAACCGCTGGCGGTGGCGCGCCAGAACGCCTTGCGGCTGCTCAAGCTGATCAACGACCTGCTTGAGGTGGTGCGCCTCGACGAGCCGGGCCCCGGCCTGCGCCGCGAGCGGCTCGACGCCGGCGCCTTCGCCGCCGGCGTCGCCGAATCGATCCGCTACCTGATCGAGGCCAAGGGCCTGCGCCTGGACTGCACCGGCGGTCGCGACCCCCTGCCCATCGCCGGTGATCCCGCCCGCCTGGAGAAGGTGCTGCTTAATCTGCTCACCAATGCCGTCAAATTCACCCCCGCCGGCGGCGCCATCGAATTGCGCTGGCGACGGGAAGGCGAACAGGCGGTGATCGAGGTGGCCGATACCGGCGTCGGCATCCCGGCCGAATCGTTGCCGCACATCTTCGACCGCTTCCACCAGGTCGACGGATCGTCGACGCGGCGCTATCAGGGCATCGGCATCGGCTTGGCGCTGGCGCGCGGGCTGGTCATCGAACACGGCGGCACCCTGACCGCCCGCAGCACCGTCGGCACCGGCACCTGTCTGCGTGTCGCCCTGCCCCTGGCTACGACCGTCGCGGAATCCCCCGTCGTGCCGACGACTCCGGCGGTGGCGGCGGATGACGCCGACGTCATCGCGGCCATCTACCGCAACGCCGAGCGCCGCGGCGCCATCACCCTTGACGAGGGCGTCAGTGTCGAGGGCCTGGACGCGGTCGGCGCCGGTGCGGCGCTGGTGCTGGTGGTCGATGACGAACCGGACATGCGCCGCTATCTGGTCGCCCGCCTGGCCGCGAACTGGCGGGTGATGCAATCCGACCACGGTGAGCGCGCCCTCGAACTCACCCGGCGCGAGCGCCCTGACCTGGTGCTGCTCGATCTCATGCTGCCCGGCATCGACGGCTTGGCGGTGTGCCGGGCCATCCGCGCCGATGCGGCGTTGAACGATACCCGCATCATCCTGCTCACCGCGCGCGTCGATGAGGCGGCCAAGATCGCCGCTCTCGACAGCGGCGCCGATGACTTCCTGACCAAGCCGTTCAGCTCGGTCGAGGTGTGTTCGCGCATCGCCAGCCAGTTGCGCACCGTCGACCTGCAGCGGGCGGTGCGGGCGCGCAACGCCGAACTGGAACGCACCCTGGCGCGCCTGCGCGACACCCAGTCGCAGCTGGTGCACAGCGAGAAGATGAACGCCCTCGGCGTGCTCACCGCCGGGCTGCTCCACGAGATCAACAACCCGCTGAATTTCACCCTCAGCGCCCTGCACGTCGCCCACCGCCTGGCGCCGTCGGCGAGCGGGCTGGGCGAGGTGCTCGATGACATCGGCCAGGGCATGGGGCGCATCCGCGATCTGGTCAATGACCTCGCCCTGTTCGCCCACAAGCCGTCGGGGGACCGCCGCGAACGCGTCGAACTGGCGACGGCGCTCACCCCGGCGCTGCGCCTGACCGCGCACGAACTGGCCGGGATCATTGTCGACAGCGATCTGCCGGCCACGGCGGCAGTGACCGGCTCGTGCGTACGCCTCAGCCAGGTGTTCATGAATCTGCTGATCAACTCGGCGCGCGCCCTGCGCACGGTTCCCGACCGTGCCGGCCGCATCACCGTGGCGGCGACGGTCGCCAACGGACGGGTGCGGGTCAGCGTGCACGACAACGGCCCGGGCATCCCCCCCGAGGTCATGCCGCGCATCTTCGAGCCGTTCTTCACCACCCGTGAGCCCGGCCAGGGCACCGGGCTGGGACTCAGCATCTGCCACGCCATCATCGCCGACCTCGGCGGCACCATCAGCGTGCACAGCGAAGCTGGACGCTGGACCGAACTGGCGTTCGAACTGCCGCTGGCGGCCACCGCCGAGAAGGAGTCTGCATGAAGAGCCCAAATCCCGATGCCAAGCGCTACGCCGTGCTCTACGTCGACGACGAGGTGCAGTCGCTGAAGTACTTCCCGCTGCTCTTCGGCGACGATTTCCGCTGTCTGACCGCGGGCAACATCAGCGATGCGCGGGCGCTGATCGAGCGCTCGGGTGACGACATCGGCGTGGTGATCAGCGATCAGCGCATGCCGGGTGGATCCGGCGTCGAACTGCTGACCTGGCTGCGCGGCGCCCGGCCGCAGGTGGTGCGCCTGCTCACCACCGCCTATTCCGATCTCGACAGCGCCATCGAATCGGTCAACTCGGGCGCCATCTTCCGCTACGTGGTCAAGCCCTGGCACGAACGCGACCTGCGCGGGATCCTGCTGCGCGCCATGGAATTCCACGTGCTTCAGCGCGAGCGCGACCTGCTCCTGCGCGAGAAGCTGTCGGCGCTGCAACGCCTGGTCATCACCGATCGCGTGCGCAGCTTCGCAGTGCTCGCCGCCGGTCTCGCCAACCGCATCAACAATCCCATGCTCGCGCTCAAGACCTTTCTCGAGCACGCCCCTGGCCGGGCCGCCGTCGCCGGCGACGACAACCGCGTGCAGTGGGCCGATCTGTGGACCATGGCCCAGCAGGAGAGCCAGCGCGTCTTCACCCTGGTCCGGCAGGTGGTGCAGCGCACCGTCGACCCGGACTACCGCTTCGTCCCCGACCAGGCGATCAGCGATCTGATCCACCCGGCACTGGCCCTGGCCCAGGCCCGCCTGGGCGCCGCCGCGACCGTCGCCATCGCTGCCGGGCTGCCCGCGATCACCGCCGATCCGGCCATGGTCAGGCGGCTGTTCGCCGGCCTGGTCGGACGCATCCTGGCACTCGGCATGGATGGTGGCGGACTGCGCCTTGCCGCCGCCGCCGGCGACGTGTGGGGCCGGCCGGCCCTGCGCGTCAGCATCACCGCCGCCGGATCGGAATGGACGGCGAAGCAGCTGGCCGGCCTGTTCGCGGTGCTGGCGCCGCGCGACGGCGAGGCCGGTGCCAGCGTCGACGGTGGTGATGGCGATCTGCTCGCCTGCTATTTCATCGCCTACCACCACTGCGGAAACCTGCTGGTCCACCGGGCAACTCCGGCCGGACCGGGGTTCACCATCCTGCTGCCGCTCGACCCCACCGCGGTGGTCGATTTGCCGCTGGAGCAGGACTGGTTGGAGAGCATCTTCGCATTTCCCGATCACCTGGAGGATCTGCCATGACGCCATCCCGCCGCCAGACCGTCGATCGCCATGATGCCCGACCGGGCAGCGCGGTCGCCGGCGTCCTCCCCGCCGATCTCGCCAGTGAGCTGCGCGCCCCCACCGCGGCCGTGATCGATGGCGTCGACGCGCTGCTCGCCGGTTGCCGCGATCCCCAGCAGGCCACCGCGCTCTGGGCCATCCGCGCGCATGGTGAGCTGCTGCTGCGCCTGCTCGACCGCCCAACCTCGCCACCGACCACCAGCGGCCAGTTGGCCAGCACGCCGCTGGCGGGCAGCGACATCCTGGTGGTTGAAGGCGCCATCGACCAGCAACTGCTCATCTCGGTGCTGCTCAAGACCGCCGGCGCCAACGTCGTCATGGTCGACGACGGGCGCAGCGCCCTCGATCTCGCCCTCGCCGCCGACCGGGGACGCTACCGCTTCCACGCCGTGCTGGTCGACTTGGCGGCTCCGGGGCTGGGCGCCTTGGCGCTGACCCGCCGCCTGCGCGAGGCCGGCTATGACGGCGGCATCATCGCCATGTCCGCCAACGACTCCGCGACCGTGCGCGCACGCTGCCTGGACGCCGACGTCGACGCGTTTCTGGCCAAGCCCTTCGCCATCGAGCGCTTCCTCACGGCCTACCTGCGCGCGCGCCCAGGCCCACCGGCGCCGCCGCGGTTGTGACCGCGACATCGACCGCCAGCGCCACCGGAACCGACCGCCCTCCGGACGTCGATGGCCACGCCGGCGATGCGGTCTTCGTCGATCCCCCGCTGACCGATCGCTTCCGCCACCTGCGCGGCAGCGACGGGCAGGACGACCTCGCCAGCCAACTCTATTACTGGCACACCGCGATCACCCGGCCCGGCTCGCAGCCGCGCTTCACCCTGCTGCGCCAGGTCGGCCGCGGCGCCCAAGGCGTGGTCTACCAGGTCTTCGACCACGACTGCCGGCGTACCATCGCGCTGAAGACTTTTCGTGGGTGTCGCGACGCCGGTCGCCCGCTCAGCCGCTTCATCCACGAGGTGCAGGTCACCGCCCAGCTCACCCATCCCGGGATCGTCCCGATCCATGATTTCGGCGTCCTCGCCAACGGGACCATCTTCTACACCATGCCCTTCATCGAGGGCGTCTCGCTGGCGCAGCGGCTGGACTCACCGCCGCTCCAGCGCTTGGCTGAACGTCTGGCGCTGGTCGAGCAATTGCTCGGCATGTGCGCGACCATCGCCTACGCGCACCGGCGCGGTGTCGTCCACCGCGATCTCAAGCCCGGCAATCTCATGCTGAGCGCATTCGGGACCGTGCAGGTGCTCGATTGGGGCCTGGCCAAGGTGGTCAGCGGCACCGACATCGCGGCCATCACCAGCCTGCGCTCGGAAGCCGTCGATCTCGACCCCAGCGCCACCGCCACCGGCTCCACCCTGGGCACTCCGGGGTACATGAGCCCGGAACAGGCGCGCGGCGACGGTGCCACGGTCGGCCCGCGTTCGGACATCTACGCGCTCGGGGTGATCTTCTACGAGGTGCTCACCGGCCAGTCGCCCTACGGCGCCAATCACGGCCCCGGTGAACTGCTGGAACAGGTCATCACCGGCACCTGGGTGCGCCTCGATCGTCTGGTGCTGCCCGAACCGTTGCCCACGCGACTGGTCGCGGTGATCCACCGCGCTCTGGCGCTGGACCAACGCTGGCGTCAGGCCGACGTCGAGACCCTGATCTGCGAACTGCGCGCGGCGCTGGTGGTCGCCAGCGCGCCTGCGATCACCGCCGTACCGCCCCCACGCCGGTGGACATCGGGCGTGATCATCACCGCCATCGCGCTGACCGCCGCGGCGCTCGGCTGGGCGATGGCCAGATGGCTGGGGTGAGGCGCCGCCCAGCCGCTGGCTGATGGCCGATGTCACGGCCGGCAGAACGGAGCTGGCGGCTGGCGGTCTCTCTGGTCAGTCGACCGCGCGCCGCCGATCGACCAGTTGGCGGAGCACCCCACGGTTCACCCAGATGTATTCGCTGATCGAGGCCACGCTCAAGGCGGCGCACAGCCAAGTGATCGCGTAGGCGTAGGTGAGATGCCACGCCGCCCGCTGCCACCAGCAGCAGGCGAAGCCGAACATGGTGAGGATGGCGAATCCCTGCACCCAGGCCTTGGCCTTGCCCGAGGTGCGCGCGGCGAGCACCAGGCCCTTGGTCGCGGTCATCGCGCGCAGCGCCCCGGCTACGATCTCGCGCAGCGCCATGAGCAGCACCGGCAGCCACGGCACCAGACCGGCGCCGAGCACGGCGTGGCCCGAGGTGTCGACGCCGACCGCGAAGACGAGTTGACGCACCGCCGACAGCGGCAGCGATTCGGCCGTCGATCCCGGCACATCGCTGTACGGCGGCGCTCCCGAGGCGTGCACGGCGTAGCCAACGCCGCCAGCCGGCAGCAGCAGGACGAGGAACACCGCCAGCCGGTAGAAGACGTCACAGAACGGGTCGGCGAGCTTGCCGAAATCCGAGACTTCGCCGCGTTGGCGGGCGACGCGGCCGTCGATCAGGTCGGTGTACTCGGCGAAGGCGCACAGCCAGCCAGCCACCCAGAAGCACAGCGACCACTGCACCGGCAGCAGCAGGTAGGCGGCGACGATCGCCGGGGTGAGCGCCAGCCGGGCGAGGGTGAAACGGTCGGCGAGGGTCAGCATGCCGGACGGATGCGGCGCATCAGCGCCCGCTGGCCGCGCCGAGCAGACCGTGCCGCTGCATGGTCTGCATGAGCACATCGCGCTTCGCCGGCGTCATCGCCACCAGCGGCAGCCGGTATTCCTCGCTGCACAGGCCGAGCGCCGCCACCGCAGCCTTGGCCGGGATGGGGTTGGTCTCGCTGAAGGCGACTTTGGCGAGATCGAAGATGATGGCGTGCAGCCGGCGCGCCTCTGGAACCTGGCCGGCGGCGGCGGCATCGCACAGCGCGCGCATCAGCCGCGGCGCGAAATTGGCGACCACGCTGATCACGCCGCTGCCGCCCAGCGCCATCAACGGCCACACCAGCGCATCCTCGCCGCTGAGCACGCGGACGCCGCGGATGAGGATCTCGTGCGCCTGGTCGCAACTGCCGCTGGCCTCTTTGACCGAGTCGATGCCGCCGAGCGCGGCAACGCGGGCGACGGTATCGGCGAGCATGTTGGTGCCGGTGCGGCTGGGGACGTTGTAGAGCACGATCGGCAGCCGGGTCGCCTGGCGCACCGCCTGGTAGTGCTGGAACAGGCCTTCCGGGGTCGGCTTGTTGTAGTAAGGCGTGATCGACAGGATGCCGTTGGCCCCGGCGCGCTCGGCGGCGCGGGTCAGGCTGACCGCCTCCTTGGTGCTGTTCGAACCGGCGCCGGCGACCACCGGGATGCGGCCGGCGACCTGCTGCACCACCTCGGCGATGACGCGGTGCTGCTCGTCATGGGTGAACGTGGCGCTCTCGCCGGTGGTGCCGCACGGCACCAGGCCCTGGGTGCCCTCGGCGATGTGCCAATCGACCAGCCGCTTGAGCGCCGCGACATCGACGGCGTCGTTGCGGAACGGGGTGACCAGGGCGACCAGGCTGCCGCTGAACATGCGCTCTCCGGGAGGCGCAGAGGCTTACCCGTCGCATCCACGGCGCCAGTGGCAAGTGATGGAGAAGTCCGCCGGCCGCCGCGCGCAGCCGATCGCATGCCGGCGTCTCCGGGCTTCCGGCCCGCGGCACCGCCGCCATGCTGCCGACGATGACCGCGTTCAGCGCCAACCTCAACAAGATCGCCCTGCTGCGCAACGCGCGCGACCACAGCGTCCCCGACCTGCTGCGCTGCGCCGAGATCGTGGTCGCCGCCGGTGCCGATGGCCTGACCGTGCACCCGCGGCCGGACCAGCGCCACTGCCGCCCGGGCGACGTCCGCGATCTCGCCCGCCTGGCGGCAACCCGACAGGTCGAATTCAACGTCGAGGGCTACCCCTCCGCCGAGTTCCTGGCCCTGGTCGAGGAGGTGCGCCCGACCCAGTGCACGCTGGTACCTGACCTGCCCGGTCAGCGCACCTCCGACCACGGCTGGGACGCCATCTCCCAGCACGCGCTGCTGCACAGCGCGGTCGCCCGCCTGCGCCGCGCCGGCGTGCGCGTGTCGCTGTTCCTCGACGCCCTGCCCGACCAGGTCGTGGCGGCAGCGCGCTGCGGAGCCCAGCGCATCGAGCTCTACACCGAGCCCTACGCCCGTGCCTACGCCAGTCCGGATCAGGACAGCGTCCTGGTGGACTACCGGCGCACCGCCGTCGCCGCGCAGGCCGCTGGCCTGGGCGTCAATGCCGGTCACGACCTCACCTTGATCAATCTTGGTCCGTTCCTGCGTGCCGTGCCCGGCGTGCTCGAAGTCTCCATCGGACACGCCTTGATCGCTGACGCGCTCGAACTCGGCCTGGGCGAGGCGGTGCGGCGCTATGTCGCGGTGGCCAGCGCGGCGGCGGTGCGGTTGCGCGTCTAGCAGGCTGCTGAAAAACTCCGTTCTCCATCAGCCTGCTGCCTTCGCGCTCCCCGGGGGCGACCTGCAGTCGCTATTTTCCCCGGGAAACGCGAAGGGAGCTTTTTTATCCAGGGGGGCAGACGCTCCCCTGTAACCCCCGCAGGCTGCTGAGTCGCACTCAGCGGCTCATCCGCCTCCGCCGTGTCCGGGCGCGCGGTAGGGGTTCGCCGCATCGTCGGGGCGATAGCCGGCGTCGTCAGCACCGGGTGCCGCCGCGAACGGATCACGCCGCAACAGGATCAGGAGCACCACCGGGTACGCCAACGTGATCACGGACATCACGATGGCGGAGATGATCCCGATGTTCCGAGTCAGCTCGGCGCCGGGTTGGGAGGGGTACTTGGCGTAGATAGTCGCCTGGACGATGCTGCCGCCGACGGCCGAGCCGATGATGAAGACGATGTCGAACCAGGCATAGGCGAGATTGAGCGGACGGGCACCACGCCGGAAGCGCAGCAGGCCGATGCCGGCGATGATCTGCCAGATTCCGGCGGCGGCGTAGATGGCGCCGTGGATGGCGTTGTAGGCGAACGACTCGCGCATGATCGCGACGCTCTGCGCCATCGCCTGTTCGGACTCGTTGCCCCCAGACTGCGCCGCCAATGTGGCCATGGCGTTGACCATCAGCGGGCCAAGCAGGGCGAACAAGCCGAAGGCGATGCCGCAGGCGCCGAAGCAGACCTGCAGGATGCCCAACACATGCCAGGATTTCGGACGTTGCATGCGCACCTCGACGCGACCTTAGGACGAAGCCGGCCGCGGACAACGCAGGCCAGTCCAATGGCCGCGCCCACAAGATTGGCGGTGCGCCCGGTTGGGCGTATCGTCCGGCCATGCCTGCGATGCTGCTCATCGGCTTCTGGGTCGACGATCCCATCGATGGGCCGCCCCCCTCGCGCTTCGCCCACCTGCCCGCACTGGTGGCCGAGCACGGCCACGAGTTGATCACCGTGCACCGCACCCGCCTGGCTGCAGAACCGTGGCTGAGCGTGCCGCCGGCGGCGATCGTGCTGTCAGGCAGCCGGCTCTGCCTGGGCGAGGACTGCGCCCTGACCGACTTTCCCATCGTCGAACACCTGCTCGACGCGCTGCCACGCGTCCCGGTGCTCGGCATCTGCTTCGGCCACCAGTACCTCAACCATCGCGCTGGTGGCCGCCTGGAACGCTTCGGGCTCTACCGCGACGACCACGACCACCCGGTACGTCACCACGGCCACGGACTGTTCGCAGGCCTGCCCGATCCCTGCCCGCTGGCCGAGAGCCACGTCCAGCGCGTCACCGTGCCGGGTGACGGCTACCGCGTCATCGCCGAGTCGGTCGACGGAATCGAAGCCGTCGCCCACGATCATCTGCCGCGCCTGGGCGTGCAGTTCCACCCCGAGTACTGGCCGCGCCAGCGCGCCCCGCACGGCGAACGCGTGCTGCGCAACTGGCTGGCCACCGTCGTCGACCGCGGATGACGACGGCCGGCATCGCCTTCCACCGCTCCAGCAGCCAGCAGTCAGCAGTCAGCAATCAACAGTCGCCAGTCCCGGTCACGGATCCTTGGGTGGCAGCTTGCCGAGCACGCGGCCGAGCAGCTTCTTGGCGTAGATCTGTCCACGCAGGCGGAGTTCATCGACCGCTCCGTCGACCTCCAGACCGAGATCGGGAATGGGCATGGGGTAGGTGGCCGAATCAGGAACGAGGACGATGCCGGCAAGGATGGTGGTGAGCGCGTCGGCGGGCACCTCTTTGCGCAGCTTCTCGAACACCACGTAGGCCGCCTCGGATTCGAACTCGCCCTGACTGAGATCGGACAGGGCGGCGATGGCGAGCAGGTTGATGACGCGCTGGCGCAGGTCGGCCACCGTGCCGGGCGCCCACTGGTCGATTTGGGCGCGCCAGTCGGCAAAGCGCTTGGCCGACTCGGCGTCGTCCTTGAAGCGGTCGAGATCGCGTGCCACCGGCGTCACGAAGCCGCGGTCCTCTTCGACGTCGTCGAAGGTGAAGGCGGCGATCTGCGCGGCGGTAGGCGGAGCAGGCGCAGCCACCGGCGGGTCGGCGGCCACCAGAGGCAGCCGGACGACGAGCGCGACCAGCAGGGCACTGAGGATGATAGGACGCATGTCGGTCACGGTGTGGTGACGCCTAGCTGGGGAAGCGCTTTCCGCCGCCACGTTGGAATGGCTGGCGCGGGCGCGGCCGAGCCTGGTCGCCGTCACCGCGCTGGTCGGGCGGTCCTCCGCGTTTGTCGGGCGGTCCTCCGCGTTTGTCGGGCGCTCCACCGCGTTTGTCGGGCGCCCCGCCACCGCCATCGCCGGCGCCGCCGGCGGCATCATCGCGGCGGTCGCGCACATACGGCGGACGCTGGCTGAAGCGGGCAGGAGGGCCGGAGCCGCGCTGGTCGCGACCATAGGTCGGACGCGCACCGCGGCTGTAAGCCGGTGAGCCGCCACGACGCTGGGAATGGAAGGCATCCTCGCGGTCGACCAGCTTCTGCACCTGGCCACGGTCAAGTCCGATGCGCGCCGGGCCACGGCGTTCGCGCCGCACCAGCAGCATCGAGAGCAGGCGCACGGTCGCCTCGCCCAGCTCCATCTCGCCGCCGATGCGCGCCAACAGATCGACCGCGCGTTCGTGCACCGTCGTGGCGGCCAGCTCGGCGACCAGCTTCTCGTCGGCCTTGCGTTCCATGTCGGCCAGCGACGGGATCTCGCCGGGCAGCATCTGCGCCTTGATGGCGTGCTGGATGCGGCGCAGGTTGCGGAACTCGTACGGAGTGACCAGAGTCATCGCGATACCGCTCTTGCCGGCGCGTCCGGTGCGACCGATGCGATGGACGTAGCCCTCCTGGTCGAGCGGCAGGTGGTAGTTGAAGACGTGACTGATGCCGGTGACGTCGAGGCCGCGGGCGGCGACGTCGGTCGCCACCAGCACGCCGATCAGGCCGCGCTTGAAGGCGCCGATAGCGTCCAGGCGCTGACGCTGATCGAGGTCGCCATGCAGCGAGCGCGCCGACAGGCCGCGGCCGACCAGCACCGTGCACAGCTCATCGGTCTCGCGCTTGGTACGACAGAACACCAGCGCCTTGGGTGGCGCCTCGGCGTCGAGCAGACGGACGATGGCGTCGGTGCGCTCGTGATCGCCGATGACATAGAAGCGCTGCGCCACGTCGCTGACGAAGGTCGCGGTGGCGGTGAGGTCGATGCGCTCGGGATTGGTGAGCACGCGCTGGGCGAGGGCGGCGATCGGAGGCGGCATGGTCGCCGAGAACAGCAGGGTCTGCCGGGTCTTGGGCAGGAAGGAGAAGATCTTCTCGATGTCCTCCATGAAGCCCATGTCGAGCATCTCGTCCGCCTCGTCGAGCACGACCGTGGCCGGCGCGAAGCCGGGCATGCGTCCGCTCGACAGGTGGTCGAGCAGACGGCCGGGGGTGGCGACCACGATCTGGGCACCGCGCGCCAGCGCTTCGATCTGACGACCAGCCGACGATCCGCCGTAGACCGCCACTGTGGCCAGACCGGCGTGATGACCGAGCTTGTAGAGTTCGCCGCTGACTTGCGCGCACAGCTCGCGGGTGGGCACGATGACCAGCAGGCCAGCTCCGCGCTTGACCCCGGCCGCGGCCAGGCGGCTCATCGCCGGCAGGCCGAAGGCGGCGGTCTTGCCGGTGCCGGTCTGGGCCAGGGCGATGAGATCCTTCCCGGCCAGCACCGCGGGAATGGCGCGCGCCTGGATCGGGCTGGGCACGGTGAAGCCGGCCTCGCGGACGCCATGCAGGATGTCGCCATGCAGGCCGAAGGTGTCGAAGGTGGGAACGGCAGGGGCCGGGGCGTCAGGCATGGGGGTCCGCGTGGGGGGCGGCAGGGTAGTGGCAGCGCTGGCCGGCGCCACCTGCGCGCTGCGAACCCTGTGCGGCTCAACTGCGCTTGCTGCGCGCCACGTCCTGGCCGCCCTGCCGCCAGACCGTGATGGTGCTTACCACCAACAGGACGCAGCAGACCAGGAAGAACCCCACCGGCACCGTTTGACCGTGGCCCTTGACCTTGATCACCTCGGGGCGCGACGGGAGGTAGACGAGCGGCAGGACGCCCGCTTCCGGAACCGGGAAACCCACGGGAAGATCCAGCGATCCTGAGACCAACCCCTGAACGGTGGCGAAGACGTAGGCGACGGCGAGCACCTGGTGCGATGAGCGCCCCATGCGCCGCGTGACCACTTCGGCGGACGTGATGGTGGCATCGACACTGCGTCCGGAGACGGCGAAGCGCAGCTCGCGCCAGGACAGCCACGTGCTGACCACGAAGGCGCAGACGACGCCGACAAGCAACCCGCAGCCGAGCTTGGCGATACCGAGTTCGGGGACGTCGTTCATCCCCCGCTTGTCACCGACCGCTCCGCCGCCTTGGCGCGGATCTCCTTCAGCCGTCGCATGACCTGATTGGTACGGCCGAACTGGTCGTGGAGGGCCTGGTACTCGGCATAGAGCTGGTTGTAGACCGCGCGCTGCACGGGATGGGGATTGAACACCAGGCTCTTGAGGCCGCCCATCGCCTGGGCCGCCTCGTCGAGGCGGTCGTAACCGCCGCGGGCGCTGCCGGCGGCGACGGCGCCGAAGATGGCGGCGCCCACCGCTGGCGCCTGCGCCGAGCGCGCGACCTGGATGGTGCGGCCGCAGACGTCGGCGATCACCTGCATGAACAGCCGGTTCTTCTCGGGCAGGCCGCCGCAGGCGACGATGCGTTCGATGCGCACGCCGTGAGCGACGAAGGTGTCGATGATGGTGCGCATGCCGAAGGCCAGGCCTTCGATGAGCGCGCGGTAGATTTCGGCGGGCGTGGTGTGCAAGTTCATGCCGATGAGCAGGCCGGTGAGGTCGGCGTCAACCAGCACCGAACGATTGCCATTCCACCAGTCCAGCGCCAGCAGGCCGCTGCCGCCGGGACCCAGACGGGTGGCCTGGTCTTCGAGCGCCTGATGCCCGGGATCACCCGACCCGAGCAAGCGGCTGAGCCAGGCGAAATGGTCGCCGAAGCCGGACTGGCCGGCTTCGAAGCCGAAGGCGCCGGGCACTACGCCGTCACGTACCACGCCGCACATGCCCGGCACCAGACGCTTCTCAGGGCCGCAGACGATGTCGCAGCACGAGGTGCCCATGATCGCGACCAACACGCCATTCTCGGTGCTGCCGCAGGCCGGCACGCTGACATGCGCGTCGACGTTGCCCACCGCCACGGCGATGCCGGGACGCAGGCCCATGCGGGCGGCCATGGTGGCGGTCAGTTCGCCGGCTTTTTGACCCAGGGGCAGCGGCTTGCCGAGCTTGTCGACCAGGTTGTAGAGCTTGGGGTGGACGGCAGCGCAGAACTCGCGGCTGGGATAGCCGGTCTCGGCGTCCCAGATCGCCTTGTAGCCGGCGGCGGTGACGTTGCGCGTCTCGACCCCGGTGAGCTGCCAGACGATCCAGTCGCTCGCTTCGATGATGCGGTCAGCGGCGTCGTACACCGCCGGCGCCTCGTCGGCCATCTGCGCGACCTTGGGAAACAGCCATTCGCTGCTGATCCGACCGCCGTAGCTGGGCAGCCAGGGTTCCTTACGGCGGGCGGCGAGTTCGTTGAGGCGGTCAGCCCAGGCCTGCGCGGCGTGATGCTTCCATAGCTTGGTCCAGGCGTGCGGCTGGCCGGCCCACAGCGGATCGAGGCACAGCGGCGAGCCGTCACGGGCGACCGGCAGGATGGTGCAGGCGGTGTGGTCGGTGCCGATGCCGACGATGTCCTCGGGCTTCACCGCGCTCTGCGCGAGGATGGTGCGGCAGCCGCGTTCGAGCACCTCCAGCCAGTCGCCGGGATGCTGCAACGCCCAGTCGCGACCCAGCCGGGTGCCGTCGGGAAGGGCGCGATCGATGACGCCATGGCGGTAGGCGACCACGCTGGTCGCGATCTCCTCGCCGCTGCGTACGTCGACCAGCACCGCTCGCCCGCTCTCGGTGCCGAAGTCGAAGCCGAGACTGTAAGGCATGGGTCCTCGTGACCGGAGATGCTGGGGGATCGATGCCGCCCGCCAAGGGAAAGGGTGGCGCGCTGGTGCGGCGTCGGCCGCTGTCGGCAGGGTCTCTGACCGACCTCAGCCAGGGAACAGCTGAATCGGTGGCCGTACCGTCGTCACAGGGGATGAAGATCCGCGGTAGGACGGAGTCGGTCAGGACCCATCCCCTGCGCGCTCTGCTTCCCTCTCCTCTCTCCCCCTCACCCCTCACTCCTCACTCCTCACTCCTCACCCCTTCGCCGCCTTCTTGAATCCTTCCAACTCGCGCACCAGCTCGGCGATGATGGCGCGGTCGGCGGCGTCGTTGCCGTCCTGGCGGCGTTTGGCGGCCTCGACCGCGGCGCGGGCGTCGCGCAGGAGCTGGGCATTGTCGGCGAGGCGACGCTCGAAGGCGGCGGCCTGGTCGCGATAGCGTGCCACATCGCCTTCGATCGCGATCAAGCGGCCCTGAAGCGCTGCCTGATCCTGGGCGGCCTTGGCCGCTTCGGCGCGTACGCGGTCGGCCTCCATCAGCCGGTGTTCGAGTTCGCCGGTGCGCTTGCGCTGATGGCTCTCGCCAGCCTCCTGACGGGCGCAGCGTTCTTCCAGTTCGGCGATGCGCTTGCGGCCGTCGACCAGCTTCTGTTCGAGGGCGGCGGCGCGGCTGCGCGCCTCTTCGATGCCGGCGGCGCTGTCGGCCAGGCGCTTGTGCCACACCCCGGTCGATTCGCGGGCGGCGGCCTCACTGGCGCTGCGCTGGGCATCGCGGGCGTGGGCGACGGCCTGGCTGGCGATGGTCTCCTGCTCACTGGCCAGGCGGACGTTGGTCTGCTTGAGTTCGCCCAGCTGCCGGCTGGTCTCGGTGAGCCGGGCGGTGAGCTGCGACTCGCGTTCCTCGAAGCGCTTGGCCAGGGCGCCGTGCTCGCCTTGCAGGCGTTCGAGATCGCGGCGGAGCCGGTCGCGTTCACCGGCGGTGGCGGTGGCGACCAGCTTGCCGCTGTCGAGCTGGGCCTGCAGCTCGGCGCGCTGACTGCCCCAGGCGGTGCGCTCGGTGACAGCGGAATCGTGCGCGGCCTTCAATTCGGCGACCTGATCGCGCGCGGCCTTCAGTTCCGCCTCGGTGCGGGTGAGCGCGCTGCGCGCCTGGGTCAGATCGGTCTGGGTGGCCTTGAACTGCGTACGTTCCTGGCCGAGTGTCTCAACCTGGGCGCCGAGTTCGCCGGCCTTGGCGGCGGCGGCGCGGGCGGCGTCGAGATCCTTGGTCAGGTTCTCGGTGCGCTGCTGCTGGCGCGCGAGATCGGCATTGGCCACCGCGAGCTGACCGCGCAGGGCGGCCTCGGCGGTGCGCAGATGGGTGAGATCGCGGGTGAGGCTGCCGTGCTTCTCGTCGGCCTGCGCCTTGACCATGTCGGTCGAACGGCGGAATTCGTCGAGGTGCTTCTTGAGGTCGTCGCGCTCCTTGACCAGGCTGGTGTGCAGCGACCGCGTCTCGGCGAACTGCTCGCGCAGCGCCGCCAGTTGTCGTTCGGTCTCCTGATCACGACGGGTGGCGGCCTGGACGGCGGCCTGCGCGGCGCCCTTGGCCTCCTCGATGGCGCTGCGCGCCTGATCGCGCTCGCGCAGCAGAGCGGTCTTCTCGGTCTGCGCCTGATAGAGCGTGGTGGCGGTGGCGGTCTGCTGGTCGCGCGCCTTGGCCAGTTCGGCAGCGAGCTGCGTCTCGCGTCCGCGCGCCTGCTCGGCGAGGGTGCGCGCCTGGTCGGCATTGACCCGCGCCTGGTCGGCGTTGGCCTTGGATTGCTCGGCCAGGGTGCGGTGCTTGGCGACCTCGCCGGCGAGGCGATCGCGTTCGATGGCCAGGGCCTTGGAACGCTCCTGTTCGGCGGCGACGCGCACGCGTTCCTGGTCGGCCTGGGCGCGAGCCTGATCGGCGGCGGCCTTGGCCTGGTCGGCCTGGGTGCGGGCGCGCGCCAGTTCGGCGGCGAGACGATCCTTGTCGGCGAGAGCGGCCTTGACCCGTTCGAGGTCGGCAGTGATGCGGCTGCGCTCCTGGTCGGCGATGGTCTTGCTCTGCTCGGCCATCGAACGCAGGCGTGCCACCTCGCCGGACAGGCGATCGCGTTCGGTCATCAGGCCCTTCAACCGTTCGGCGGCCTGCGCGCCCTGGTTGCGCAACTGGATCATCTCGGTCGTCGGCTTGGCCTCCGCGCCTTCCGCCGGCTGCTGCTTGCGGGTCAGCGCGGTGAACTCGCCCTTGACCTTGTCGCGCTCGACTTCGAGTGCGCGCAGACGGTCGGCGTCGGCCTGCGCCTGCGTCTTCAACCGCGCCGCTTCCGCCAGCGCACGGTCCTTGTCGGCAGTGGCGACGCGCAGCACCTCCTTGGCCTGATCGATTTCGGCGCGCGCCTGCGCCAGATCGCGGGCGGCCTTCTCGCTGCCCTGCCCGGCGCTGCGCGACTCGGCAAGTCGACGCTCATTCGCCTGCTGGTCAGCAGCGGCCTTGGCCAGCGCCGCGCGAGCTTGGGTGAGCTGCGACTCGATCTCGCTGCGTGCCGCGGTCGCCGCCTGCGTGCTGTCAGCGAGTTTGCGTTCCAGGGTCTGACGGTCCTGGTTGGCGCGGGTGAGCGCGCTGGCCGCCTCCTTGGCCTGCTGGCGCTCGCGTTCGGCCTCGGCGCGCAGGGCGGCGAGATCCCCGGCCATGGCGGCGACGTTGCCGGGATCCTTGCCCTGGGCGCGCAGGGCGTCGATCTCGGCCTGAAGTCTGGCCAGACGGCGGTTGACGTAGGCCGCCCACTCGACCAACACGGCCTCGGCGGCGGTGGCCATCTGGGCGAGACCGGAACCATCGCTGAGCGCGTCGCGCAGCACCGATCCGGTGATGATCAGATCATCAGCGGGCTCGTGCTTGCCGACCCCGGCCTCGGCGATCGACGCCAACTGCGAGACCTCGGCGGCCAAACTGCGCACTTCGGCGACATCGGACTGGCGGCTCTCGTGCTCCTGGTCGAGTTGCGACTGGATCTCGTCGACCTGGGCGGCCAGGTCGCGGGCGGTGGCATCGGCCTGATCCTGCTGGGCGTTGGCCTGGGCGCGCAATTTGACGAGTTCGGCATCGCGTTCCTGCACCGCCCGGCTGAGTTCGCCGGCGACCTCGTCGGCATTGACCGGGGTGACCGAGTCCTCGGCCTCACTGCGGGCGCGCTCCGCCTCGTTGAGCATCATCTTGAGACCCTGCACGCGATCGAGCAGCCGACTGATGATTCCGATCAGTTCGTGGTTGAAGCCGATCGCCTGATTGATGCAGGCCAGCGGATTGTGGTCGGGGAACTGCCGCGCTTCGAGGGTGACCTTGCCGGGCAGGCCGACCGCCTCCAGGCTGGCTTTCTCGATCTCGATCGCGGTCTTGCGCAGGCCATCGATGGAGGCCACCAGGTTGTGGACGCCATCGCGCAGCACCGGACTGTCGGCGAAGGCGGTGGCGCCTTGCAGTTCCTCGCCCAGGGTCTCGACGACGCGGGTGGCGACCTCGATTTCGGAGAACGGATTGGTGGTCGAGGCCGCTTCCTGCGCCTCGCCATGGAAACGCGAGCCGAAGTAGTCGCGATCGATGGCGAAAACCGCCTGCACCAGCTTGTTCGAGGTCATCATCTGCTGCACCATCGCCTTGCGCAGCTTCTCGCCTTCGACCACAGGATTCGCCCCGCTCGCTCCGCCGGTGTCGGACCGGGAGCGATCGGTGGGTTCATACTTCGCCATGGGATGCCTCGGGGGCTTGTCGTAGTCGGCCGGCGGAAGCGGGAAAGGGCTTTGCCCAGCGGTTCAAGCCCTGACCCAGCCGGCGTCTGCGTCGCCGTACCAGCGCCGGGGCGCAAGAGTACCCCAGGTCCGCGGGGATGGCGATGGTGGAGTCCCCGGACGGAGGATCAGCGGGTCCCAAAGAGGTACCCCGGCCAGGAGTTGCATGCAGTCCTCGACCCAGCCCGGCGGTCGGGTCGATCAGGCGCTGGCGGCGATGGGCATCAGGACGGGAGCATATGGCAGATCAAGCCTGCATGCATTGCCCCGGTCGGGCGGTCGTTTCGGGCATCTGGAGAGCGGGGGGTCGTGTATCCAAGCGCCAGACCACGGTCGCCGGCACGTCCTACAGCAGGGGCTCACGACTGACGTTCAGCACCCCTGGCCCGAACGCAGCACCAAGCGAGGAATCGTGGCAGGCCGAACCCCAATTGTCTCATCGCGAAGACATTGACCTCCCCGCCCTCGACGATGATGGGCGCTGCCATGGGCATCTCCCTCGTCGCGACGCGCGCACCGCCTGAGCCACCCACGGCGCTGCCGGTGGCGTTCGCTGAGCACCAGCGTGATGGGCGTGTCCACGAACCCTACGACGACGCGCTGCTTCAACTCGCCACCCTGTCGCGGCCGGAACTCGACCGTCGGCGCGCGGCCGTCGACCGCCTGTTCCGGCGCAAAGGCATCACCTTCGCCGTCCACGATGACGAGGGCGCCGGCGTCGAGCGGCTCATCCCCTTCGACACCATCCCGCGCGTGCTGGCGCGCAGCGAGTGGACGGTGGTCGAGGCGGGATGCCTCCAGCGCGTCCGTGCGCTCAACGCCTTCCTCGACGACATCTACCACGTTCGCGAGATCCTGCGCGCCGGGGCCATTCCCGAGCAGGCCGTGCTCGGGAACGCGCTCTACTGCGCCGCCATGCAGGGCGTGGGGACGTGCCGCACGGCGTGCACGAGCCGTGAGAGCCGCTGGACAGGCACCTGAGTCGCTCGGATCCCGACATCGGGTGCCTGTCCAGGACGGTGTCGGTGACGTCAGCCCGACCAGCGGCACCCTGCTGGGCGGCGGACCGAGCACGGTGCAGATGGCAGTGGATGTCGAGCACATGGACGAGGCGCGCGCGATCGCGTCGTCCTGATCCCGCCCGAGCCGCTCTCGCGCGGCGGTGCCTCCAGCGGCGGTGCCTACTGCTTCCGCTGCGGCTTGAACATCAGCGCCACCTCGTTGCCCTCGACCGGGCCACGGACGCTGGCGGCGGCTTCGGCGAGCAGGCGGGGGATGCTGGAGTGCTCCTCACCGGCGGCCGGTCGCGCGACCCGCTCGTAGGTACCGTCACTGCGCAGGACACGCAGCTTGATGTCGTCCTCCAGGCAGATCTGCAGGATGCCGCGTAGGCGCGCTTGCAGGGTCTTGTCAGTGATGCGCACCAGGCATTCGACGCGGCGGTCGAGGTTGCGCGACATCCAGTCGGCCGAGGCGATGGCGGTCACCGGATCGCCGGCGTTGGCGAAGAAGTAGATGCGGTTGTGTTCGAGGAAGCGGTGCACGATCGAGGTGACGCGGATGCTCTGCGACAAACCGGGCACGCCCGGCTTGAGGATGCACATGCCGCGCACGATCAGGTCGATCTCGACGCCGGCGGCGCTGGCGGCGTACAACTCGTCGCAGATGTCCTCGTCGACCAGACTGTTGAACTTGGCGATGATACGCCCGCCACGCCCGGCCTTGGCGTGCTCGGCCTCGCGGCGGATCCATGCCACGAAGCTGCTGCGCAGGGTCAGCGGGGCCACCGCCAGACGCTCCCATTCCGGCGGATTCGAGTAGCCGGTGAGCATGTTGAACAGGGCGGCGACATCGCGGCCGATCGCCTCGTTGGCGGTGAGGTAGCTGAGATCGGTGTACAGGCGCGCGGTGCGATCGTTGTAGTTGCCGGTTCCGATGTGGACGTAACGGCAGATGCCGTCTTCGTCGCGGCGGATGATCAGCAGCAGCTTGCTGTGCACCTTGTAGCCGACCAGGCCGTAGATGACGTGCGCGCCGGCCTCTTCCAGCCTCCGCGCCCAGCGGATGTTGCGGGCCTCGTCGAAGCGCGCCTTGAGTTCGATCAGCACGGTCACCTGCTTGCCGCTGCGTGCGGCCTGGATCAGCGCGGTGACGATCGGGCTGTCGCCGGAGACGCGGTAGAGCGTCTGCTTGATCGCCAGTACGCGCGGGTCGGCGGCGGCCTTCTGCACCAGTTCGACCACGGGCTGGAAACTCTGATAGGGATGGTGGAGGAGGATCTCGCCCTGGCGCAGGCGGGCGAAGGGGTCCTCCCACTCCGCCACGGGAGGATGGGTCAGCGCAGCCAGCGGCGCATCGCGCAGTTCGGGCCGGGGAACCTTGTCGGAGAGCGCGAACAGGCAGCCGAGGTCGAGCGGGCCGTCCACCGGGATGACGTCGCCTTCTTCGAGGCCGAGCGCCTGGATCAGCCAATCGCGCAGGCCGGTGTCGGCGTCGGCGGCGATCTCCAGGCGCACGGCGTGGCCATGCTCGCGGCTGGAGAGTTCCTGCTCGATCTCGCTGAGCAGGTCGGTGGTCTGTTCCTCATCGATGTCCAGCGAACCGTCGCGGGTCAGCCGGAACAGGCAGCGCGCCTGCACCGCGTAGCCCGGGAAGAGGCGGTCGAGGTTGGCGGCGACGATGGCTTCGAGCAGGGCGAAACGTCCCGACACGCCGACCAGGCCGATCAGCCGATTGCCGCCGGGTACCGCGACCAGGGCGTTGCGCGGTGTCCCGCCGCCGTCGACTGGCGCCAGCCGCACGGCCACGGTCAGGCCACGGTTGGCGATCAGCGGGAAAGGTCGGGTGGGATCGACCGCGAGCGGCGTCAGCACCGGTTCGACCTGCTGGTGGTAGAGCTTGCGCACCGTCTCACGGTCGATGTCGTTCCATTCCGCTGGTGGCACCAGGGCGGCGCCTTCGGCGCGCAGGCGCGGATGCACATCGTCGCGCCAACAGGCGTACTGGTCGTCGACCAGGATGCGCATGGCCGCGCGCACGGCTTCGAGATCACGGCGCGCCACCGCCCGCGAAGCGGCATCGGTGGCGATGTTTCCACAGGCCATGCCGCGCAGCTCGGCGACGCGTACCATCACGAACTCATCGAAGTTGGAGGCGACGATGGCCAGGAACTTCAGCCGTTCGAGCAGCGGCGCGCGCACGTCCTGCGCCTCTTCGAGAACGCGGCGATTGAAGGCGATCCACGACATCTCGCGATCGAAGTAGCGATCGCCGGCGACGGCGGTGTGGGCGCGGATGAGACGGGTGGTGCCAGCCATGGTCATGGACCCAGTGCGGAAGTACGGACGTTCGGACGTTCGGAATGCGATGGGGGCGCGCTGCGGCCGGCAGTGCGGACGCGCTGGCCGGACGGCGACGGAGGGAGATTCCTGGTGGAACGACCGACGGAGCCAACGCCGCAGCGTGGCCCAAATGCCGCGTTCAGGATCATTCCTCCTCCCGCGGAACGACCATCACTTCCAGGCCGAAGACCTCGGCGAAGAGCTGCGCCTTGCCGGCGATCGACCAGCGTTCGAGCGCGATCTGGCGGGTGTCGACGTGCATGAGCAGGCGGGCGCCGACGCGGGCGCAGCGCACCGACTTGATGCGCTGGGTGCGCTCGACGTCGAGTCCGTAGGCCAGGCGCAGGATGGCGGCCAGGGACGACACCACCACGCGCTGCGCGCGCGGCAGGGCCTGGAAGCCGGCGTGATGCGACTGCGGCTGCCCGCGCCGATGATAGCGCGCGATGTTGGCGACCAGTTCCTTCTCGATGCGCGACAGCCCGGCGATGTCGGCGGACTGGATCACGTACATGGTGTGCTTGTGGCGGTTGCGCACGTTGATGAACGAACCGATGTCGTGCACCAGGGCCGAGAACTCGAGCAGTGCGCGTTCACGGGCGCCGAGTCCGTGCAGCTCGACGGTCTGGTCGAAGATCTGGGTGGCCAGGCTGGCGGTGTTCTGCGAGTACTCGAGATCGCCGCCGTAACGTTCGACCAGTTGCAGGGCCTCGGCCAGGAGATGGTCAGGGTCGAGATGATGCGGCCCGAGAGCGCCGGGCATGAGATCGGCGATCATGCCGTCGCGCAGGTTGAACTGCGGCACCAGGACGTGGTCGATGCCGGTGCGTCCGCACAGATGGTTGATCAGGCAGCCGGCCGGCAGCAGCAGGGCCGCCGACTGCTCGTCGCAGTGACAGAGCTCGGCGCGCTGGGTCGGAGTCAGATCCTGCATGCTCCTGAACCAGGCGCCCACCGGCGCCGCCGGCAGCGGATCCATCGACCACTTGCCGACCGGGCTGGCGTCGCCCGCGAGCAGCGCCTGCAGCCGGCGCACCTCGCCGCCGGTGACCACCAACTGGGTGAACTTCTTCTCGTGCAGGCGGCCGAGCATCATCTTGGCGACGCCCAGGCTGTAACGTTGAACGGTGATGGCGTAGTCGGTGGAATCCTTGAGGTCCTTGAACTGGTCGTAGAGCCGCACGGTGCCGTAGTGCTCGTCGACGGAATGCACCAGCTTGCCGCCGCGGATCACCGACACCGAGGTGCTGCCGCCGCCGAGATCGATGAGCAGGGTGTTGCCGGGCAGGCGCTGGCCGCAGCGCCGCGCCACGCCGCGCAGCGCTTCGAAGTACAGCCGGGCCTCCTCGCCGCTGTCGATGATCTCGAGGTCGACGCCCAGGCGCGCGCGCAGGCGTTCGATCAGCACATCGGAATTCGCCGACTCGCGCAGCGCCGAGGTCGCCACTGCGCGCACCACGCTGACGCCGTTGTCGCGCGCCGCCTGCATGATGCCGGTGAAGGCGCGTTCGACCCCGTCCATGCCTTCGCGGGTGAGCTTCTCCGCGGTGAAGCTGGGAGTGAGGTCGATGGGATGGCGGAGATCTTCGAGGACGCGCGGCTCCTTGCCGCCGACCTCGGCGATGTAGGCGCGCACCGCGCTGGTGCCGCAGTCGATCACCGCCACCCGACGCAGCTCGCCGGCGGGTGCGGGCCGTGGCGGCGGCGCCTTGACCAGGTCGGCGACGATGGGAACCGCGTGGCTGGCGTCGCCCTCGGCGCCGGCGGCGGGGCTCATGTCCGCGCCGTCGGCAGTTGGCTGTGCACCGCCGCGCCGACGGCGACCGCGAAGTCGCCGAGCTTGGCCAGGCGCACGTCGGGTTTGCGGTCGTGGTAGAAGACGTTGTCGCGCATGCCGTCGCGCACCACCGGCAGCAGTTCCTTGCCCAGCGCTTCCATCACCCCGCCACCGAGCACGAAGACTTCGGGATCGACCACCGTGCCCATCGCCGCCAGGCCCCAGCCCAGCGCCGCGCAGGCAGCGGTCAGCGCTTCGCGGGTCAGTTCGCAGCCGTCCTTCCAGGCTTTTCGCAACTGCGATGAGCGCAGGCGATCGTCGAGCTTGCCCAGGCGGCACTTGCGTCCGTCCTTGATCCCGGCCTTGACCATGCGCGCGACTCCGCGCTTGGACGCCACCGTCTCAAGACAGCCACGCCGGCCGCAGCCGCACAGCGTGTCGCCGTAGGGTGCGCGCATGTGGCCGATCTCGCCCGCGAAGCCGTGGGCACCGTCGAGCACCCGTCCGTTGATCACCACCGCGGCACCCAGGCCGGTGCCGAGGAAGGCGGCGCAGACACTGCCCGCGCCGGCAGCGGCGCCGTAGGTCGACTCGCCGAGCGCACCGAGCTTGCCGTCGTTGCCGAGCACTACTGAGAGATCGAGGCGGTCCTTGATGTCATCCGCGACCGGCTTGCGGCCCCAGCCGAGATTGGCGCCCATGGTCATCTCGCCGGTCTCGGGGTCGATCGGTCCGGGCACCGCCAGACCGGCGTTGGCGAAGTCGCCGCGCTTCAGTCCGGCAGCCTTCATCGCGTCACGACCCATGGCGGCGATGCGATCAAGCACCGGCTTGTAGCCGTCCTTGGCTTCGGTCTTGCAACGTGCCTGTCCGAGCACGTTGCCTTTGCGGTCGATGACGACGGCGAAGATCTTGGTTCCACCGAGATCGATGCCGAGACGGTAGTGGTTCGCAGGGGTCATGGTGTCCTCGCCGGGCCGCCGAGTGGACGCGGGCGGATCGGCTGTCAAGGATGCGGCAGAGAGTGTTCGACGCTCACGATTAGCTGCCATTGGCGCGTGAAGAGCCGATGAACGCATGACCGTGAGGCCGGCCCGCCAGCACGGCGCCGCAGGCCAGCGCCCGCCTCTCCCGCCGGATGCCTGGCGCGGCGATGGCAACTCCGTCGCACCGTTCGCGCAGCGCAGCCGACGGCTGGCGCGGCCACGCCAGAGGCAGCGAATTTCCCGGACGGGACACTAGCATCCCGCCATGCCGGCGATCTGGGCGCTATCGGACCTCCACCTGTCGACCTCCGGCGCCAAGCCGATGGACAAGTTCGGCGATCATTGGGGCGACCATGCCGGGCGCATGGCGCGCGAGTGGGATGCCTGCGTCGCGGCGGACGACATCGTGCTGACTCCGGGGGATTTCTCCTGGGCCAACAAACCGGCCGAGGCGGTCGGCGATCTCGCCTGGCTGGGCCAGCGACCCGGACACAAGGTGCTGGTCAAGGGCAACCACGATCACTGGTGGCCGGGATCGCAGGCGAAGATGGCGGCGTTGCTGCCACCGCGCACGCATGCGCTCAAGAAGACCGCCTGCCGCATCGCCGGAGTCGGCTTCTTCGGCGCGCGGGGCGGCGATTTCGCCCCGCAGACCCGCTATGGCGACACCCGCACCACCGCCGATATCGACGCCTGGCTCGAGCGCGAGGAACACGAGCTGCGCCTGTCGATCGCCGCTCTCGATGCCCTCGACGCTGACGCCGGCGCGACGCGCGGACCGCGCATCTGCCTGTTCCACTACCCGCCCATCCCGCCCGGCCGCCAGGCCAGCCGCTTCACCCCGCTGATCACCGCCGCCGGCGCCAGCCATTGCATCTACGGCCACCTGCATGGCCGCGAGGTCGGCGCCACCAAGGTCGAGGGCGTCTTCGACGGGGTCACCTACCGCTGTGCGAGCTGCGATCAGATCGACTTCACACCGGTGCTGGTGCTGCGGACGTGATGGCTGATAGCTGATAGCTGAGGACTGGCAGTCACCATCAGATTCCCGACGGCCCCTTCCCCTCCATGAAACGCACGCGCACCGCGGGATTGCCGCAGGCGCGCCGCCAGGCGTTGATCTGCCCAACATGGGTCAGCGCATCAGTGAGCGGACCATTGATCAGCCTCCAGAAGCCCGGCCGCGCGGCGAGATCGACCCGGCCGACGCGCAGGCGATGGGCGGTAGCGTGCAGGTAGGACAGCGTGGCGGCGCGCAGTTCGTCGTCGGCGGGCTCGGTGACCGGTCCGGCCACACCACCGAGGCCGACATCGACGCGCACGACCAGGGCGTGGATGTGGCGCAGCAGGGCGCGTAGCTCCATGGCGCCGGCGGCAGGCGCGAAGGCCAGGTCGGCGCTGCGCAGACCCTCCGTGGCCCAGTGGTAACGGAAGCCGAGCGTTTCGACCAGGCGGGCGAGAACGCCGGCGGCGTCCACGGCGGGCGGGGGTTCAGGCAGCTCGCCCAGCGGCAGGGTGTCCATGGCGGCAGCATCTGGCGCTGGCGGCGCAGCGAAGCGGTGAGCACCGGCCGCGACCGCCACCGCGTTGACTCACCGGGCCACATTCCCATGATCCCGCCCTCACTTCGGAGCCGAGATGCACGTCAAGATTCGCAACAGCGCGGCCAAAGGCCGCAAGATGAAGGGCTTCCGTCGCAAGATGAAGACCAAGTCCGGCCGGCAGATCCTCAACCGCCAGCGCCGCCGCGCGACCGGCAAGGGCAAGAAGCGCCCGAACACGCCCAAGAGCCGCACCCAGAAGCTGCGCGCCCGCGGTCTGCGCTCCTGACCTGAGGGCGGCCGTCGGGGCCGCCCGGTCGTACGACGCCCCGCCGGTTGGCGGGGCGTTCGCGTTTTGCGCTGCCGGGACGCTGACCCGACCGGGGATCGCGTGAAGCAGGTGGCAACACGGACCCTTCTGGTCCGTATTGACACCCATGCAAACGCAGCGCATAGTCCCGCCCATGAGCATCCCTCCCGGTCAGCGCAAGGTCCTCGCCTTCTTTGCCGAGTGCGAGGAGGCCGGCCGCCAGGCCAGCCGCGCCGAGGTCGCCGACGCGCTCGGCTACGCCTTCCCTTCCGCCGCCAGCAAGCACGTCGAAGCGCTCGCCCGAAAGGGCCTGCTCGCGCTCGACGCCAACCAGAAGCGCAATGCCCGCGTCAGTGACGCCGGCTGGATCGCACTCGGGCGCTCGCCGCTCTCGAAGGGCGTGCCGGTGCTGGGCGCCATCGCCGCCGGCACTCCGATCCTCGCCGCCGAGAGCCACGACCATTACCTCGACGACCTCCGCCCGGCACCCAACCGCATCGCGCTCAAGGTACGCGGCGACAGCATGGTCGACGCCGGCATCAACGACGGCGACTATGCGATCATCGAATCCGATGCGCCCGTGCGCGACGGGATGATCGCCGCCGTGGTGGTCGAAGAGGAAGCCACGCTCAAGCGTGTGCACCTGCACCGCGACCGCATCGAACTGCATCCCGAGAATGCGCGCTACAAGCCGATCATCGTGCGCCGCGACGCGGTGCGCCTGGTCGGCCCGCTGCGTTTCATCTACCGCGCGATCCGCTAAAGGCTGGGCATGAATCGTCCGACGTGCAAGGCAAGGATTCGGCCCAGCCTCGGGGGGTGCGGGGGGCCACCCCCGCTCGGCCGACCGCGCGGCCAGCTGAGAGCGTCAGCAATTCGGCGCTTCCGCGCCGAACGTGCCGGTCCTCCGGCGCGGTCGCCGGCGTCGGCGACTTGCGGGAGCGGTTCTCCACAGAGGTCGTCCATCCGTGCAGGGGATAGCGCCCGTCCGCGATTCGCGCCCAAATTCTGAGCCCCCCTCCAACACCACGAACCACACAACCGCCAGGAACCCCCATGCCCGCACCCGCGCCAGCCCCTGCCCCTGCTCCCGAGAAGTCCGACAAGCCCATCACCGCCACCATGCCCGTCGCGGCAACGGCGACCGCCAAGGCGCCCGAGAAGGCCGCCGAGAAGCACCCGATCGATCCGGCCAAGAAGAAGGCGCTCGAAGCCGCTCTTGAGCAGATCGACAAGGTCTTCGGCAAGGGCTCGATCATGAAGCTCGGCCAGGTCGAGAAGGTCGACGTCGGCGCCATCCCCACCGGCTCGCTGAGCCTCGATATCGCCATCGGCATCGGCGGCGTGCCGCGCGGCCGGGTCATCGAGATCTTCGGACCGGAATCCTCGGGCAAGACCACCCTCGCCCTGTCCATCGTCGCCAACGCCCAGCGCGAGGGCGGCACCGCCGCCTTCGTCGACGCCGAGCACGCCCTCGACCCGACCTGGGCCGAGCGCATCGGCGTCAACCTCAACGACCTGCTGGTCAGCCAGCCCAACTACGGCGAACAGGCGCTCGACATCGTCGACCTGCTGGTGCGTTCCAACGCCGTCGACGTCATCGTCATCGACTCGGTCGCCGCCCTGACGCCGAAGGCCGAACTCGAAGGCGACATGGACGACAATCAGGTCGGCGTTCAGGCGCGCATGATGTCCAAGGCCATGCGCAAGCTCACCGGTGCAGTCAGCCAGTCGCGCACCACGGTGATCTTCATCAACCAGATCCGCGAGAAGATCGGCGTCATGTTCGGCAGCCCCGAGACCCAGCCCGGCGGCCGCGCGCTCAAGTTCGCCGCCTCGCTGCGCCTGGACATCCGCCGGGTCACCTCGATCACCGAGAACGAGAAGGCGATCGGCAACCGCACGCGGGTGAAGGTGGTGAAGAACAAGGTCAGCGCCCCCTTCGCCAAAGCCGAATTCGACATCATGTACAACGAGGGCATCAGCTACACCGGCGACGTCCTCGACCTGGCGGTGGCGGCCAAGGTGGTGAACAAATCAGGCGCCTGGTTCACCTGCGACCAGGCCAAGCTCGGCCAGGGCCGCGAGAACGCCAAGCAGTACCTCAAGGACAACCCCAAGCTGCGCGACGAGATCGCTCTCAAAGTGCGCGCAGTGGCGGCCAGCGGCGTGAACCTGCTGGCAGTGGCGGCAGGGGACTGAGCCCCGACCAAGCGGTACGACATCGACCCGGCAGCGCCAAATGCCATTCAGCTACCGGCGTGTGCAGAATCCGGTTCCCGCGGTAATCACTGACCCACGGCCGTCGGCGGCGCGGCGGACACGAATCCCGACGCGCGTGACGGGTCGGGGGTCGGTGGGGTCGGTGGTCGGTACGCGGCCGTCGAAGCCCGCAGAACGTTCGACCGAACGTGGTCCAGGGCGTGAGCCCTGGGTTGACGGTAATCGGTGGACCTCGGTGGACCTGCCCCCTGCGGTGGCGACGGGGCGCTAGCAGGTGGTGCAGCGAAGCGAAACCCCCAGGTAGCGGAGAGTTTGGGCAAGCCAAACAGTGGCGGCAGGATCTCACATTCCTGGCGCGCCCTTCAGGGGGCTTTGCGGAAAAGGGATCACGGGGGTTCCGCTGCGCTCCACCCCCGGCTATTGCTCTGACGCCCATTCGGGGATTCGCATCCGGCACACGCACGGACTGGTGGCTAATGAGCAGGGCCTACCTCCGGGACGACGTTCTGCCGCCCGCTTCGCGGGCTTTCCCACCTCGCCATCGACGAGATGGCGGGGGAAATGTCGCGTCGTGGGGAAACGACGGATTCTTCAAAACCCGAAGACCGGTAATCAAGAGTCGCGGCAACGCACCGCCTGCGCGTGACGTTGACCTGCACTCCGGAGTTGCTGCCGCCGTCATACCAGTGGCATGCACGTGGTCGACAGCGTCACGGTCGCAGCGAGTATCGCGGTCATGCCACTGAGATCGCACCCGACGCCCACTCTGGTCGCCGCGCTGCTCTGGATGACCGCCCTCTCCGCGGGTGAAGGCATCGTCGTCGAAGCGTCGGCGGAGATCGACCACACCCTCGCCTTTGCGGCCGACGAGGCACGCCTGCTGCTGCCCCTGGCAGGTGTCCCGACCGCCGCGGTCCTGCTGCGCGTCGATCCGCAACTGGCTGCCGGCGTGCACATGGTCGAATCCACCGGTGCGCAGGCTCTCACCCTACGCGGTCGCGACGCCTCCGCCGTCCTCGACGCGCTCTACGCCGCTCTCGAACGACTCGGCCTGCACTTCGAGATCAGTGGACCGGTGCTGCCGATCGCGCCGGTGGCATTGGCGGCTGCGGCGGGCACGACCCGGCCGGTGGTCCTGCGCCGAGGGGTGCGGCAGCACATCAATTTTCCCATGGACGTCTCGGCCTACTCCGCCGGTGAGGCCACCGACTACCTGCGGGCGCTGCGCCGCATGCGGTTCAATTTCCTGGTCTGCCACAGTTACCACGGCCACTGGTTCCAACCCGTGGGCAAGGCCGAGCCGCCGGGGCATTTCTTCTACGGCATCCGCTACGAACTGCCGGCGGTGGCGCCCTGGCGGGGCGTGGTGCGCAACCAGCGCCTGTTCTGCATCCCGGAGATCGAGGCCATCTTCGACGACCGCCCCGCCCGCGGCCGGGCCGCCCAGGCCTGGTTGGCGGCCTTCACCGCCGAAGCGCGCCGCATCGGCATGACCGTCCGCGTGAGTTGGGAGGCCGGCGGCTCGACCGAGGCGATCCTGGCCACCTCGCGGCATCTGCTCACCACCTATCCCGCCATCCACGAGTTGGAGCTGATCACCCCGGAGACCTTCGTGGACCCCGACGAACTGCCGACGCCGGCCGCGGCCGCCGAGGCTTTCGCCGCTGCCGTGGCCGGCAAGCCGAGTGTCGGCACCCCCCTGCCCAACACGCTGCGCGCCCTGGCCGGTTCGCTGGCTGCAGCCCGCCAAGGCAGCGAGGAACTTGCCAAGCGCGGCATCGGGTTGTCCGTCGGCCTGTACTGTCCAGCCGTTCGCTTGCAGCGCCTGGCCATGCCGTTGCTGCGCGCCCACGCGCCGCCGGGTGTGACCTGGAACATACTGCCTGCGCACGGCGCGCGCGCGGCTGCCGACAACATGCGCGCCCTGCCCATGCACGCCGACGACGCGCGCCGCGGCGCCGTGTATTCCTGGATCGAGTTCGACGGCAGCATGTACCTGCAGCAGCACTCGGTGCAGGGCACCACCGATCTGCTGACGCAGGCCCGCGCCATCGCCGGGGACGTGCCGGTGGCGGCGATGGCGTTCTGCCATTGGCGCACTGCCGAGAACCAGGCGGTGATGCGCTACATCGCGCGGGCGCTCATCGATGGCCCGTTCGACCCGGCCGCCTTCCACCGCGAGCAGGCGACCGCGCTCGGCATCGCCGACGCGGCCGCCTACGCCGCCGCCATGCAGGCGCTGGACGACGCCGAGACGCAGGTGCGCGACCGGCTGTTCAACGTCGGCTTCTGCTGGCTGGGCACCTGGGGGCGCAAAGGGCTGGGCAAGGCGGCGGAGTGGCCGGTGGCCGAACTTGACGCCGCTCTCGCCGCCTACGGCGCGGTACGCGATCGCCTCGTCGCCTGCCTCGGCGGCGCCGCCGTCGAGCGCCCCTTCGCCACCCCCGCCGACGCCAATCGTCGGGTCCAGCGTCCCGGCGAAGCCGGCCGCGCCCACCTCGACCTGCTGATCAATCGTCTGGACTGCTCGCTGCTCCACCTGCGCGCCGTACGCGCGCTGGTCGCTGTCGCCGCTACGGTCGGGACGCGCACTCCGGCGCAGCTCGACGACGCCGCGCGCGCCGAGGTCCGGCGCGGCTGCGACGAGGCGCTCGCGCTGATGGATGCCTACCTGGCCAAGCATGCCGAGCGCATCCCCGACCGCGGTGCCGAAGGCCAGTTGGTCAGCTACGCGGCCATCCCGCCGGTGGTCGCGCGCCGGCTGCGGGCGGAATACGGCGCCGAGAAGGTGAAGCCGTAGCCAGCGGGCGCGCAGGCGGCATCCGCTGCATAGTTCGACGTCGTCCGGCAGCCCTTCACTCTTCACCGCACCAGATGCTCGAACCATCCGCGCGCACGTTCACGGGTGAGATGCAGTTCGAGATCGAAGGTGGCGAGGTCGCTGGCGCCGCAGCGGCGCGCCAGCGCCACGCGCTGGGCGTAGCCTTGCGGGATGCTCGACACTGCCTTGCCCGCGGTCAGCCGCATGCGCGCCTCGACCAGGCGCAGGAAGGCCAGCCCGCGCGTCAGCTCCTCGGCGGCTTGGACGGGGATGCGGCCCAGCGCTCCCAGGTGGGTCAGCGTGGTGGCGATGGCGGCGCCCACCGGAAGGTCGGCGGGAAGCAGACCGAAGCTGCGGAAATGAGCGATGAATTCGTGATCGACATAGCCGCCCCAGCCGCGCTTGAGGTGGTCGCGGCCGCCGACCGATTCTTCGAGGCGGCGGCGCATGTCGCGGACCTGGAAGGCGGCGTCGGTGGGCAGCGGTGCACGCAGGGCACGCTCGCGGATCAGCGCCACCGCCGTCTCGCCCAGACTGGGTTCGCCGGCGATATGGGCGACGCGCAGCATGGCCATGCGTTCCCACAGGTCGCGCGCGACCCCCCAGTACTGTTCCAGCGCCGGCAGCGACGACACCAGTTCGCCCTGGTCTCCCCAGGGACGCAGGCGCGGATCGACATCGTAGATGCGCGCCTCGCCGAGATGGCGCACCAGCTCATGCGCGATGCGGGTGAAGAACTGCTCGCCGCTCTGTCCTGAAGGCGTGCTGCCGCCGGGATCGCAGACGAAGACCACGTCCATGTCGGAGGCGTAGGACAGCTCGCCGCCACCGAGCTTGCCCAGGCCGAGCACGGCGAAGCGGCAGCGCCGACCCTCCTCCACCGGCGCGCCCCACTCGCGCGTGCGCTCCAGCAGCAGACGCTCGACCGTGGCCATGAGGATGCCGCCGGCGAGGTCGCTGAGCTGGCGACAGACCTGCGCCTGGGGCAGGCCATCGAGATCGCGCACCGCCGTCGCAGCCAGTTCACGAGCCTGGAAGTGCGCGAGCGGCGGCGCCGGATCGCTCAGGCCCCGGATCAGCATGCGGGACTCCGCGACCAGCACGCCGGCGTTGCGGGCGGGCTGGTTGAGGCTGTCGATGAGGTCGTCGGGCAGGCCGGGGAACTGCTGGAGCAGACCGACCAGGAAGGTCGACCAGCCCGCGAGATCGACGACCAATCGCAGTGCCGCCGGGCGCACCGCCAACAGTTCGTAGAAGGTCGCCCGGCCACCCACGGCACCGACGATGCGGGCGACGTTGGCGAGGCACTCATCGGGATCCGGACTGGCCGCGATGCGGTCGAGCAGGGCCGGGAGCAGCGTCGCCAGGCCCTTCTCGGTACGGCTGCGGCTGAGCACGAAGAACGGTTCGGCCGCGAGGGCGCGGACGGTCTTCGCCGCCTGCGCGAGATCCTTGAAACCGACCGCTCCGAGCACCTCGGCAGCGAGCAGGGGCTCGGCCGCGTCCTGGGTGAGCAGGGCGATGATGGCATCCTGACGCGGCGAGGCGTTGAGGTAGTGGCGGTCGGCGAACGAGCGCACGCGCGCGCGCACGTCGTGCATGCGCTGGTCGAAAGCCGCGAGTACGTTGCTGCCGCGCAGGCCGCAGCGTCGCGCCAGGGCGGCACGCTCGCTGCCCGACACCGGCAGTTCGTGGATCTGGCGATCCTCCCAGACTTGCAGCCGGTGCTCGACCAGACGCAGCCACAGGTAATGCCGCTCCAGTTCGCCGGCGTGCGCACGCGGCAGCAGACCACGATCGGCGAGGGCGCGCAGGACGGGCAGGGTGGCGCGCGGACGCAGCTCGGGGATGGCGCCGCCGTGCTGAAGCTGCTGGAACTGCACCAGGAACTCGATGTCGCGGATGCCGCCGGCGCCGGTCTTGATGTCACGCTCGACGCGGCGTTCCTCGATGCGCCGGCGCATGGCGCGGGTCTGGTCGAGATCCTGCCAGCGTTCGCGCGGGAATATCCACGGGCGCAGTTCGTCGAGCAGCAGAACGCCCAGCGCCAGCTCGCCGGCGATCGCCCGCGCCTTGATCATCGCCTGGCGCTCCCACGGCCGACCGACGCTGTAGTAGTAATCGCGCGTCTCCCGGCGGCTCAGCGCCAGTTCGCCGCGGTCGCCCTCCGGGCGCAGGCGCATGTCGACGCGGAACAGCCGGCCGTCAGACGTCGACTCGTCGAGGATGCGGATGAGCGCGGTACCCAGGCGGCAGGCGTAGGCGTGGCGGTCGAAGGCCCCCGGCCGGGGAGCGCTGTCCTCGTCAGGACGGCCATCACCGACGATCCCGCCGGTGTCCACCGGCGGGTCGTCGTAGAGGAAGATCAGATCGATGTCGCTGGAATAGTTCAGCTCACGCGCGCCCAGCTTGCCCATGCCGATCACCGCGAAGCCCACCGGCAGGGCCGGCGCCGGCAGCGCTGCGCGCGCAAGATCGAGGGCGGCATCGACCAGCACATCGGTGAGATCGGACAGTTCGGCAACCACCGCTTCGAGGCGCAGGTCGCCGGCGATATCGCCGAGCAGCAGCCGGATGTAGTGACGCTCCTTGAAGCACATCAACGCCGACCGATGCGCCACCGGGTCGCCAGCGGTCACGAGGTCGCTGGCGAGCTGCGCGGCCAACGTACGCCGGCCGAGGATGTCGCGGAACTGGCGGTCATCGACCACCGCCCAGAACACCGCCGGCCGCCGCAGGACGACCTGCATCGCCCATCGACTGGTGCCGGTGAGCTGGAGCAGGCGTTCGAGCGCCAGCGGGTCAGCGAGCAGACGCTGCGCGCTCGCCACCGGATCGTCGCCATCGACGGCGAGGAAGCGCCGCACATCGGCCTCGGCGCGATCGGGGTCGGGCAGATCGCTGGCGACGGCAGTCAGACGTTCAGCAAGCGCGACCACCGCGGCGTCCACGGCCGCGGTCGGGTCGTCAGGCTGCCGATCGTCCCGGTCAGGCATACGTGGACCTTCGTGAGCTCTCGGGTGGGCGGCAAGGGGGAGGGACGTCAGGCAACGACGTGAACGCAGCGGTCGCGCTGTCGATCCAGAGCGACGCGGTGCGTGCTCCATCTTGCGCGCTGCACTTCCAACCCTTCACTCGCACGTTCATCAGGGAAGGTGGCGCCGCCGCCTCCGTCTTCCCGTCGCTCCCTGCTTTCCCTCCACTCCTTCCCCCCTCCCCACCCCCATGTTCACCGGCATCATTGAACACCTCGGCACCGTCAGCGCCGTCCGGCCGGGGAACCAGGGCTGTGCGCTCGACGTCGACCTCGGTCCGCTGGTCGATGGCCTGCGCATCGGCGACAGCGTGTGCTGTTCCGGCGCCTGCCTGACCGTGGCGCGGCTCGCCGGCAGCACTGCCGGCATGGACGTCTCAGCCGAGACCCTGCGCAAGACCACCCTGGGCGGCTGGCGTGCCGGTCGTGCGATCAATTGCGAACGCGCCCTGCGCCTGGGCGACCGGCTCGGAGGCCATCTGGTCGGGGGACACGTCGATGGGGTCGGGCGGCTGCTCGAACGCCGCCGCGAAGGCGACAGCGAACGCTTCACCTTCCTGCTGCCCGACGCCGGTGTGCGCGTGGTCGAGAAGGGTTCGATCACCGTCGACGGCGTCAGCCTGACCACCTGGGACTGCCACGGGGCGCGCTTCAGCGTCGCCTTGATCCCCCACACCCTGGCCGCCACCACGCTCGCCGGGCTGCGTCCGGGCGACCAGGTGAACCTCGAACAGGACGTGATCGGCCGCTGGGTCGAGTCGCTGGTCGCGCGGTGACGTCACGGAACCGCGCGTCCGTTGAAGCCGATCGCATGCCCGGTCGTACGGTGACGCGCTTGCATGGCGATGCGCCGACCGGCACCATCCGTCGCGTGCCGTCCCGCGATCGCTCACCTCGCCACCTGCCAGCGCCCGCGTCCATGCACCTGCGGACCAGGCCATGATCGCCTGGGCGATCTGCCGCCGCGATCTCATCGCCGCCTTCACCACGCCGTTGGCGTGGCTGGTGATCGCTTGCTGGAGCCTGGTCACCAACCTGCTGTTCGCGCTGACCATCGACGGTGCCCAGGGTACCGCGGGTGCCGACGAACCGCTCTATGCACTGGCCCTGCGCGCGAGCACGCTGCTGGCGCTGTTCCTGGCGCCGGCATTGACCATGAACAGCTTCGCCGGCGAGCGTGCGCAGGGCACCATGCAACTGCTGCTGACCGTACCGGTGCGCGAGAGTGCACTGGTGCTGGGCAAGTTCCTGGCCTCCTTCGCCGTGCTCGCCAGCCTCATCCTGGTCGCGCTGGTGCAGCCGCTGGCGCTCGCCTTCATCAGCGACGTCGACTGGCCGCAGGCGGCGGCCGGTTACGGTGGGCTGCTGCTGTGCTGCGCCTTCTACGCCGCGCTCGGCGCCTGGGTCAGTCTGGTGGTGGACAGCGCGGTGGCCGCGTACGTGATCACCTTCGCCGCGCTGTTCGTGCTGACTCTGGTGGGCTGGGGCGACGAGGGCAGCGCGCTAGCCGCGGTCGGGGACGCCATCGGCCTGCCCGCGCGCTCGGCGGGCTTCTTCACCGGCGTGGTGCGCCTGGGCGATGTCGCCTACTTCGTCGCCGGGACGGCGCTCTTCCTGGTGCTTGCCCATGCCGCGCTGCGCGCCCGGCGGATCAATGGCTGACGCTGCTCCGCCAGCGACGCGTCGCGCCCGCCTGCTTGGCCTGGGCGGCGGCACCGGCGTGGCCGTGCTGGCGCTGGCGCTGGTGGTGGCCGCCGTCGACCGCAGCGGTTGGCAGCTCGATCTCAGTGCCGACCGTCTGCATTCACTCGATCCGCGCCTGGTCGCGATCCTCGCCGATCAGCGCGAACGGATCGAGCTGACGGCGATCTGGGATCGCGATGTGCATGACCACGTCGGCCGACCGCTGGCCGAGGCGCTGGCCAGGATGGCGGCGCGCAATCCGCTGATCGCCTTCCGCCGCATCGACGATCGCCTCGACCAGCCGCAGGTCGCCGCCTTCATCGAACGCCATCCCGAGTACAACGGTCCCGGCATCTACGTCTGCCGAGGTGCGCGCGCCCACAAGATCACCCTCACCGGCAGCACCCGGCTGGTGCTGCAACGCGAGGTTGGCGGCGCGCTGCTCACCCTGGCCGAAGCGCGGCTGCCGCAGGCCTGGCTGCTGCACGGACACGGCGAGCTGCGCCCCGGCGGCGGCGCTGACGACGGCTGCTCGCTGCTGGTGCGTGACTTGCAGCTTGGCGGGCTGGAGGTGCGGGCGCTCGATCTCGATGATCCGCGCCACGCCGGCCACGTGCCCGCTGGCGTGCTGATCGTGGCCGGTCCGCAATCCGCTCTCGGCGAACGCGGCCTCAAGGCCGTGGCCGAGCACCTGCGCGACGGCGGCGCGCTGCTGCTGCTCGCTGACGACCGCATGCCCGACGACCTGGCGCGCTGGCTGTGCGGACGCGGCCTGGCCATGGGCCCGGGGGTGCCGAAGCGGCTCGACGAGGATGGCGAACCAGCGGTGCTGTTCGACCCCGAGGCCGCACGCGCGCCGGCGCGGCTGGTGGCGAGCATGCGCAACCACATCACCGCTGGTGGCGGCTTCCCCTACCACCGGATCGGCATCGACGCCGCCGGCCTCGACGGCGGCCATGCGGTCACCCGACGCGCCGCCGCCAGCGGTCAGAAGGTGCTCAGCCCGGACAGCACGCGGCTGCGCGCACTGGTGCTCGACGCGCAGACGCCCAGCGATCTGCTCGACGCTCTCGCCAAAGCCGGCACGCCGCGTTACCTGGCGACGCCGCTCATGCAGACCGCCGCCGGTGATGCGTGGGAGAAACGCCGCGCGGATCCGCTGAGCGAGCCCCGGAACCTGGCGGCGCGTCCGCCCGCGGTGCTGGCCTGGGCCTTCGTCCATGCGCCGGCACCCGGAAGCGCGTACGCCGACCAGGGCGCGCGGGTGGTGGTGTGGGGGAGCCGCCAGGCAGCCAGCGACGGGGTGCTGGCGCAGGAACAGTACGCCAATGCCGTGGTCCTGGTCGACGCCGTGCGCTGGCTGGCTGGGCGCAGCCCGGGCGGGGACATCCCGGAGAGCACACTGCGCAAATACCAGGTGCACGCCGGAGCGAGGACGGTGTGGACGCTCACCGCCCTGCTGGTCGCCGTCCTGCCCTGCCTGGCCATCGGCATCGCCATCCTGGCCTGGTGGGGACGGCGCTGACCGCCGCGTGACCATCGTCCGGCAGCGGTCGCCGTCGTCGGTCGTGCCGCGACCACCAAGCCCACGCAGCGCGCATCCCGCGCGACAAGGAACCGGGCTTGGCATCGCAGGCATCCCGGATTATCCTCCACGCCTGGAATCATCGATTGATGCAAACGAACCATATCGTGGAGCGGCTCGCGCAGGCCATGGTTGCTGCGGCAATGGACGGCGCTGGCGATCCTGGCGTCCCCCCAGGCAACGAGGGCTGGCTGCTGATGGCCTGCTCGCTCGGCCTGCTGGCGCTCGCCGGCGGATTGGCCGTGGCCGCGTTCGTGCGCCATCGTCGCAGTGGACGTCGTCTGGAGCAGGCCGATCTGGTGATCAACCTGGTCGACCACGCCGCTGGCTACTTCGCCTGGCGACTGCACATCGACGCGGCGGCGCAGATACGCGTGGTCGCCGCGAGTCCGTCGCTGGAAGACATCCTCGGCCATCCGCTGATCTGGTATCAGGCCGACTTCACGCGTTTCCTCGACCAGGTGGTCGACGACGACCGCGTGCGCATCGCCGGTCTGCTGCGCCAGGGTGAGCGCTGCGCGGCGCCGTCGCGACATGGCTTCCGCATCCTCCATCCCAAGCACCAGCGCCCGCGCTCGCTGACCATGCTCATCGTCCCGTCGGTGCGCGGCGGCGGCACCCTGCTCGATGGCATCTGCATCGACCTGACCGACGAGACCGAGGCCGAGGAGGAGCGCCGGCGCCTGGTCCAGCAGCTCGAAGTCACCCAGCGTCACGAGAGCCTCGGCCTGCTCGCCGGCGGTGTCGCCCACGACTTCAACAACCTGCTCGGCGCCATCCGCGGCAATGCCGAGCTGCTGCAACCCATGCTCGCCACCAGCGACCAGGCGCGCATGCGCTGGGATCGCCTGATGCTGGCGGTCGACCGCGCCGCCGGACTGGTGCGGCAGATCCTCGCCTACACCGGCAAGGGTTCGGTCGAACAGAAGCCGCTCGATCTCGAACGCGAGATCCGTCAGCTCAAGGCGCTGATGAAGCACGGCCTGCCGCCGAACATCCGCATCCACCTCGAAGTGCCATCCGGACTGCCGGCGGTGCTGTTCGACCCGGTGCAATTCCAGCAGGTGGTGCTCAACCTCATCGTCAATGCTGCCGAGAGCTACCAGGGCAAACCCGGCACGGTGACCGTCGCCCTCGACCGCAAGGATGCCGGTCACCTGCGTCTGCGCGTCATCGACACCGGCTGCGGCATCGACGCGGCGACCCGCAAGCGCATGTTCGAACCGTATTTCACCACCAAGGACAAGGGCCATGGGCTCGGTCTGGCGGCGGTGCAGGGCATCATCCGCAAGATCGGTGGCGAACTGGAATGCGAATCGCAGCCGGGCGCCGGCACCACCTTCACCGTGGTGTTGGCGATCACCGAACTGAAGCGGGTCAGCTCGCGCATCCAGCCGGTGAGCGAGCGTCTGCGCTCCAAGCGTGCCATCCTGGTGGTCGATGACGACGACCTCATGCGCGACACCACCGGCGCCATGCTGCAGAATCTCGGCTACACCACCCACGAGGCGGCCGGCGGCCTAGCCGGTCTCGAACGCCTGCGCACCAACCGCGACGACATCAGCGCCATCGTCCTCGACTGCCGCATGCCCGACCTCGACGGCGTGAGCATGCTCAACCGCCTGCGCGACGCCAACGACCGCATCCCGGTCATCCTGATCAGCGGTGACGCCCAGAGCGATGACCTCAACCGCGCCCTCAACGACCAACGCACGCGCTTCCTGCACAAGCCGTTCACCCAGTTACAGCTCGGTCAGGTGCTCAACAATGTCTTCGGCCAGGGTAACGATTCCGATTCCGACAGCGACTACACCGCCATCCGCGAGTTCGTCCGTCGGCAGGAGTGGAAGAAGTAGTTGGAGAGCGTGCGGAGGTTCGGGCGTACGGCGTACGGCCGCAAATAGCCAAAAACCGAACAACTGGACCAGCGAACGGCCGAACGGCCGAACGGCCGAACGGCCGAACGGCCGAACGGCCGAACGGCCGAACGGCGTAAGCTACGAGAAGGTGCATTCCTCGCTGCACTCCGCCAATAGCACCGCGTAGTCGGCGTCGCTGATCTCGTAGGCGCCGAGTCGCTGCATGTGCGGGGTCTGCTGCTGGCAATCAAGCACCCGGTAGCCGCGTGCCTGCAAGCGGGCGACGAGGTGGACGACGCAGGCCTTGGCGGCGTCGTCGACGCGGTGGAACATGCTCTCGCCGCAGAAGCACCCCCGCAGCGCCAGTCCGTAGAGTCCGCCGACCAGGGTTCCGGCGGCATCCCAGGCCTCGACGGAATGGGCGTGGCCGAGGCGGAACAGCGCGCTGTACAGCCGTTCGATGTCGCGACTGATCCAGGTCGAGCGGCGTTGCGCGCAGGCGGCGATCACCGCCGGAAACGCACGGTCGCAGGTGATCGCGAATGGCTGCCGGCGCAGGCGACGGGCCAGGCTGTCGGAGACGGTGAAGCGGTCCCAGGTGATCACCGCCCGCACTGCCGGCCGGTACCAGCGCAGGCGGCCATTGCGGTGATCGGCCATGGGGAAGCAACGCTCGCCGTAGGCGGCGAGCACCATCTCTGGCGTCACCGGCCAGCCATCGGCATCGATCACCGGCGCGTCACCGGCGCTCACCGGGCGACATCTCCGGCGGCGACTCCGCCAGCCAGTCGGTGGGCGACCGCGGCGGGATGGTCGGCGACCGCGTCGACCGCCAGCCCATCGCGTGAGCCGAAGCCCCAGCCGCACCACAGCACCCGGCAACCGGCGGCGTGGCCGGCGCGGATGTCGGTGTGGTGGTCGCCGATCATCCAACTGTCCGCCGCCCCGGCGCCGAAGGCGGCGAGCAATGCGTGGATCTGCCCGGGATCGGGCTTGCGCACGCGGTCGCCCCCCTCGGCCCTCTCCACCCACGTCGCCAGGCGGCAGTGCTGGAGGATGCGCTGCGCGAAGATCAACGGCTTGTTGGTGGCGACACCGATCGCCCAACCGTCGCCGTGCAGGTGCTCCAACAGGCGGTCGATGCCGGGATAGGCGGTGGTGGCAGCGCAGCAGCAGATGGCATAGGCGGCATGGAACGCCGCCAGCGCCTGCGCTCGCGCCGCCGGCGCGGCCTCTGGGGTCAGGCGTTCGACCAGGCGCGCAGCCCCATCACCAACGAAGGCGGTGATGGCATCGAGGGCGAGCGCCGGCAAGCCGATGGCCAGGCGCGCCGCGTTACCGGCGGTGGCGATGTCGACGCGGCTGTCGACCAGGGTGCCGTCGAGATCGAAGATGGCCGCGCGCACGCTGGGTGAGCCTTGGCGCGGCAGACGGCGGCGCAACGTCGACTTCAGAGGCTGGGCATGCAGCGCGAATGGGCACTCTTCCCGCAGGGGCGGACGACGGTGGCGAATCTGGACCGAACCGCTCCCTGCACGCCGGGCAGGGTTTTTCGCAACCGCTTAGGTCGCAGCCCCGCCCGCAGGCGGTTCCGCCTCCTCGTCGAAGACCGCCAAGGAGAAGATGGTCAGATCGTCGCCCAGCGAGCCACCGGCGTAGTCGACGACGGTCTGGGCGACGCCATCGACCATGTCCTGCAACGACATGCTGAGATGACCCAGGAAGCTGCCATAGAGCCGGGCTTCTCCGTACTCCTCGCTCTCGGCGTCGATCGCCTCGGTCAGACCGTCGGTGTACTGGAGCATCACATCGCCCGGCTGCAGGGCGATCACCTCGGGGTTGAGGCTCTGGGCGAAGATCGAACCCGAGACCAGGCCGATGGCGATGCCCTGGTGGCCGATCTTGCGCAGCACGGTGCCGGCTTCGAGGTTGGCGATCAAACCGGCGTGGTGGCCAGCGCGCACGCAGGTCAGCCGGCTGGTGTGCGGGTCGAGCAAGGCGGCGAAGATGGTGATGAACTGGCCAGGGATGAGATCGGACTTGATCTCATTGTTGAACTGGGTGAGCAGTTGCGGCAGGTCCGAGATCTGGCGGGCGAGGAAGCGCAGGGTCTTGAGCGCGGTGGCCACCACCAACGCCGCCTGCATGCCATGGCCGCTGACATCGCCGACCACCATCATCACCCGCCCATCGCCGAGGGTGAGCACCTCGTAGAAGTCGCCGCTGACGCCGGAATGCGGCGAGAAATGCACGGCCAGCTCGTAGCCGGGAATGTCCGGCAGGTCGGCCAGCATGTGGTCCTGGACGTTCTTGGCCCGGGCCATGTCGTCGCTCAGTTCGGCCCCGGTGCCGCTTGGCGAACCCAGGTGGCTCGACGACTTGGCACCGGCGTTCGCCGCCGATGAGCCGGCGTTGTTGGACAGTCCCAATGCCTGGACCCGGCCCATCAACTGCTGGTTGTCGAGCATGCGTCCGAGCTGCGCCTGCTGGCAGGTGCTCAGGTGGCGGGCCATGGCGGTCACCGTGCGCACGGTGATCTTGCCGTCCTCGCGGGTGATGTCGTCGACCAGCTCGCCGTTGTAGGGATTGAGCCAGCCGCGGCCGTCGCGGCCGAAGATGCGCAGGCGCGGATCGATGGGCAGCAGCCGCATCAGTTCAAGACGCCAGCGCGTCATCTCGATGGCGTGACGCGGCAACGGCTCGCGGTCGCGCCACACTCCGGATTCGGTCAGGTATTCGCGTGCCGCCGCCAGGCGTCCGAGCGATGCCGGCACCGGTGTACCGGTATACGGGTCGATCCACTGCTGCTGATCCGAGGTCATCACCTGGAAGAGCGGATCGACCTCCAACCGGCGCAGGATCTCGGGCGGCAACGGTCGGCGCGGTTGGCGCGCCTGCTGGCCACCTTCGGTCGGCGGTCCGGGACGGCGGCGCAGGTCAACACGGCCACGGCGCTGGTTGCCGGTGTCACGGCGGCCGGGCGGGCGGTAGTTGCCGCCGCCGCCCGTGGGCGGCCGACGCTGCGGTGGTGGTGTCATCGCCTCTCCCCTGCGCGAGCGGGATTGCGGCTCGTATGCACCCTCAAGCGTGACGCAAGGCGGGGCAGGCCAGCGCTGGCGTGGCACAGGGCACACGCCGGCTCAGGTGAGAGGACCGCAGTCTGCGACTGGAGTTGCATCCCTGGCTCGGGCATGGTGGGCGGGCAGCCTAACTGACGACGTGGTCTTGGGAAGGTTTCGTACTCCAATCCTGCGCCGCATGCAAACCCCTGTCTACGGTTCCTGATCCACCGCGGCGGAGCCGCCAGCCCGGTCGAACAGGGACAGATGCTCGGCCGGGCCATCAGCACCCACGAGTTCGGCGAAGAAGTCATCGACCAGGGCGAAGAACCCGGAGGCGTCGGCGATGCGCATGAAACGATCGCGGAAGCGCCGGACGCCGGGGAGGCCGTTGCAGTAGAAGAAGGTGTACTTGCGCATCACCCGGGTGCCGCGCTCAGCACCGAACAGTCCGACGATCAGCCGGTAGTGGCGTTCGAGCAGGGCGCGGCGCTCGCTCAGCGACGGTGTGTAACGTTCGCCGCCGCCGAGTTCAGCGATGAGATTTCGGAACAGCCAGGGATCGCCGCAGGCCGCCCGGCCGATCTGGTAGCCATCGACCCCGGCCTCGTCCTTGGCGCGGCGGATGGCGTCCGCGGTGTCGAGGCTGCCATTGGCGATCACCGGTACCGGCACGCTGCGCTTGACCTCGGCCAGCGGAGCGAGGTCGATCGCGGTGCCGTGCTTGGATTCGCCGGTGCGGGCATGCACGAACAGGGCGGCGGCGCCATTCTCGACGGCGGCGCGCGCGACCTCGACGACGTTGCGCGACGAGGTGTCGAAGCCCAGCCGCATCTTCACCGTCACCGGCCGCGTGGTGGCGGCGCGCATGGCGGCGACGATGCGCCCGATCTGCTCGGGCTCGCGCATCAGCGATACCCCGCAGCCCGCCTGCTTGGCCTTCTTCACCGGACAACCGCAGTTGAGGTCGATGAGATCGGCGCCGGCCTCTTCGAGCGCGCGGGCGGTCTGGGCGCACAACTCGGGCTCGCGGCCGTAGACCTGCATGGCCAGGGGATGCTCGGCGGCGACGTTCTCGGTGAGCACGCGGAACCGCTGGTCGAACGCGCGCTGCTCACGACCGATCGCCGCCACCATCTCGGAGGCGACCAGGCCGCAGCCGCCGACCTCCTTGGCGATCAGTCGGAAGGCGACGTTGGTGAAGCCGGCCATCGGCGCCAGACAGAGATTGTTGTCGAGACGCAGACTGCCGATGGTCAGCGGGTGGATGTAGTGCGAGGCGTCGACCATGGCGGGGCGGCAGGGTACTGGCGACGGCGACGGGCAGAACCGGTAAGGCGCACGGGCGCTTCGCGCCCAGCCTCAACCATCCGGCCACACCTTGCGGATGCCGAAGCGGCGGACGAGGTCGCAGCCGTCGATCAGCCGGTTGGTGGCGGCGTGGCCGTGTTCCGCGGTCACCGCCAGCAACACGCGATCGATGATCATGGCCGGGTAGGGATGGTCGTCGGCCAGGGTGCTGAGGATGCGCTGCGCCTCGGCCAGCGGGATGGAGTCCATGCCTGGGATGGTGGCGGGGGCTGCTGGTTCCGCCACCTGGGCGCCCCGCTATCGTCCGCCCGCCGTGCCTGACCCGACCAATCATCCGCTGCCGATGAATCGCGCCGAAATGCGGGATTGGTGGGGCTGGGACGCGCTCGACGTCCTGCTGGTCAATGGCGATGCCTACGTCGACCATCCCTCGTTCGGCATCGCCCTGGTCGGGCGCGCCCTGGTCGCGGCCGGATACCGCACCGGCATCGTGGCGCAGCCGCAGTGCGACGAGGACTTCCTGCTCATGGGCCGGCCGCGGCTCTTCGTCGGGGTGAGCGCGGGCAACATCGACTCGATGCTGAACCATTACACCGCCGCGCGGCGGCCGCGGCGGCAAGACCACTACTCACCCGGCGGCAAGGCCGGACTGCGTCCCGACCGCGCGACCATCGTCTACACCGGCACGGTGCGAAAGCTGTTCCGCGGCCTGCCGGTGGTGATCGGCGGCGTCGAGGCCAGCCTGCGCCGCCTGGCGCACTGGGACCATTGGTCGAGCACCTTCCGCCGCTCGCTGCTCGCCGACAGCAAGGCTGATCTGCTCTGCTACGGCATGGCTGAGCCGCAGATCATCGAGGTCGCCCACCGCCTCGCCGCCGGCGAAGCGGTCAATCAGCTCACCGACATCCGCGGCACCTGCTGGATGGCCAATCGTCGCGAGGCGGTGGCCGACCATTCCGGCCGCGGCCTGGTCGAGACGCCGTCGTACGCCGCGATCAAGGCCGACACCCGCGAGTTCGCCAATGGCGAGCGCATCCATTTCCTGGAGCAGGACCCCGCCCGCGGCCGCACCGTCGTCCAGGCCACCGATGCGCGCTTCGTGGTGCAGAACCCGCCGGCGCGGCCGCTGGCCGAAGCCGAGCTCGACCGTATCTACGCTCTGCCCTACACCCGTCGCGAGCATCCCGCCTACGTCGCCGGTGTGCCGGCGCTCGAAACCGTGCGCACGTCGATCGTCACCCACCGCGGCTGCGTCGCGAACTGCAACTTCTGCTCGATCGTCTACCATCAGGGCAAGGACATCCAGAACCGCAGCGTCGACTCGGTGGTGCAGGAGGCCGAGCGCATCGCGACGACGCCGGGTTTCACCGGCACCATCAGCGATGTCGGTGGTCCGAGCGCCAACATGTTCGGCATGCGCTGCGGCAAGATGCGCAAGTTCGGCTCGTGCGTGCACCGCGACTGCCTGCTGCCGACCCCCTGCCCGAGCCTGGAATCCGGCGTCCAGGGCAATCTGGATGCGCTGCGCCGCATCCGCGCCCTGCCCAAGGTGAAGCACGTCTTCATCCAGAGCGGAATCCGTTATGACCTGGCCCTGCGCGACGGCGACGAATACATCAACGAGGTCGCCCGCCACCACGTCTCCGGGATCATGAAGGTGGCGCCGGAAGCCACCGACGACCGCGTGCTGGCGGCGATGAACAAGCCGTCGTTCGACGTCTTCCGCCGCTTCAAGCGCCGTTTCCAGCTCGCGTCGCTGCGCGCCGGCCGCAAGCAGTTCATAACCGAGTACCTCATCGCCGGTCATCCCGGCACCCCGACGTCGACCATGGTCGAGACCGCCGCCACGCTGCGTGCCGAGGGCATGCAGCCCGATCAGGTCCAGGAATTCGTTCCCATACCGATGACCATCTCGACGGCGATGCACGTCAGCGGCCTCGACCCCTTCACCATGCAGCCGATCGCCACCGTCACTGGCGACCGCGAACGGCGCATGCAGAAGGCGCTGATCCACTCCGCCAAGCCGGAGAACCGCAAGCTGGTGCTGGAGGCGTTGCAGAAGACCGGACGCATGGATCTCGCCGACCGCCTGCTTGGCGGCGCCACCGGAGCCAACGAACTCGAACAGCGCGCGCGCAAAGGCGGCTACTTCGGGCCGGCCTTCATGTCAGGCGGCGGCGACAGCGTGGTCGACGAGGACGAGGAACGCATCGAAGCCGAGATGGACGAACACGACGGCCACTTCCCCGACCCGCGCCAGGCGACCACCACCCTGGCCTGCGGCACCCGCGTGCCTGCGCACCTCGCCAAGGCAGCCGAAGACGGACAGCGCGGCGGCTTCAACGCCAGTTGGCAGGGGAAGAAGAAGGGCAGCACGGTGAAGGCGCTGCGACCGAAACGGCGGTGAGTCTCGACCGGGCCGGCTGAGAGCAGGCCGTGCCACCGCGTATCAGTTCACATCAGACATCGACGCCGTCGCGGATCACTTGCCGCGCATCCACGCCAGCAGATCCGCCAACTGCTGAGGATCGAGAAGCCCTTCCAGGCCATCCGGCATGACCGACTTTCTGCCGGTCTCGATCCTGGCGATCCGGCTGCGCAGGATCACCTCGGTGCTGCCAGCGAATTTCAACGTGATGCTGTTGGGGGTCTCCTCGGCCAGCAGACCGAGCGACTGTTTGCCATCGGTCCAGGTGATGGTCGTGAGGAGATAACGTTGCTCCACCGCACGGCTGGGATCGAGAATGCCCTCGATGAGCTGCTCGGTGGGTTTGTTGACCACGGTTCCCAGATCGGGACCGAGCTCGATGCCTTCGTTGCGCAAGCGATGGCAGCCCGAACACACCGTGGTGTAGAGCTGGTGTCCGCGCTCGGCGTTGCCGATCAGGGCGGCCACCCCGGCATAAGATTTCACCACCCGCTCGCGATCCGGATCAGAATTGGCGACGATCTTCGGCGGCGCCGGCGCGGTCCCCGCCTTCTGGCTGGCCTGAAGTTGCGACTGCCAGGACGCGGCCTCGGCATGGTCGGGCGCGGAACTGAGAGCGGCGATGAGCATGGCGGGGGTCTGGCGATCGCGGGCCACCAGGACGCTCAGCGTGGCGGCGATGCGGGGATCGCGGCTTTCACCCAGCGAGAATCCCACCTGGACCCGCACGCGCAGATCCGCGTCGTCGACCAGGGCGCAGACGCCGGCGAGGACGGATCCGTCGTGCAGGTACGCTTCCGCGATGCGGACCGCGTGTTCGCGCAAGCGGGGTTCACGGTGGCGCATCGCCGTGAGCAGCACCGCCGGCGCCAGGGTGTGCAGCGTGTGCATGGTCCACAGTTGCTGGATCTGGGCGGCGACGCCTCCGGTTACCCCGGCGGTGCTCCACTGCGCCCCGCGTTCGATCAGCAGGCGCTGGGCGGTGTCGCGGGTCCAGCCATTCGCTGAGGCCAGGGCCGCGCCCAGCTCGGCGACGCTCATGGCGTCGAGCCTGGGGATGGCGCGGGGGCGGATGGCGGTGGGCCGGATGCGATAGATGCGACCGCGATCGCTGCCCGCGCGCAGATCGATGTTCCCGATCAGCATGGGCGGGATCCATTCGGGGTGCTCGAGGACCAGCCGGTACATGTCGACGACGTACAGGCAGCCATCCGGGCCGGTGCGCGCCTGGGTGAAGCGGCTCCAGTTGTCCTCGCTGGCCAGGAATTCGCTCGTCTTCTCGTCGTCGGCACGACGGCTGGAAAAGGTGACGCCTTCCGGCACCAGGACTTGGCGGTGGACGAGGTTGTTGGACGGTTCACAGAGGAACACGCTCTGCGCGAAGTCGCTTCCGAAGAGATCGTCGCGGTAGGGCATGAGATTGCAGGCCGAGGTGAGCATGTTCACGGTGTGCGGCTGGTTGAAGCGCCGCATCGGGGCGCTGACGGGATAGATGCGCTTGCCGGCGCGGTTGAGCTCCTGACGGGCGGTGGCGACGGCGAGCTGCGGATTGCGGGCGAGGTAGCGGCTCTCCAGCAGGTAGTGCCAGCCAATGTGGCTGTTGCTGTTGGCGAACCAGTTGCCGAAGTCATCGCGCCAGCGCCCGCACTGGGCCCGACCGGCTTCGAGCCGGAATCCGGTTGCTCCTGGCGCGAAGCTGAAATCGCGCCCGCTGAGGTCATGGATCCTGCCGCCACCGACCTCGGCGACCTTGCCGCCGCTGTCGCCGTTGACGCCGTAGAACCGGCCATCCAGGCCCCAGTCGAAGCCGTTCACCAGATGCTGCGGATTGCCCCGGGTGAAGCCGGTCAGCACCGGCGTGCGCCGATCCGCCCGGCCTTCGCCACTGGTGGCTTCGGCGAAGAACACCTCGGGGGCGCTGGCGATGAAGACGCCGCCCTTCCAGCAGGCGAGTCCGGAAGGATAGACGAGGTCGTCCAGGAACAGCGTGGCGCGGTCGTAGACGCCATCGCCATCGCTGTCCTCAAGCACCTTGACGCGCCCGTGGTGGACTTGGCCGCGATCCTCGTGGAACGGGTAATCCGCCATCTCGACCACCCACATGCGACCGCGTGCGTCCCAGTCGACGAAGATCGGATCCTGCACCAGCGGTTCGGCGGCGACCAGTTCGGCAGTGAAGCCGGGTTTGACGTGCAGCGCGCGCAGGGATTCCTGCGGCGAGCGTGGCGGCGGCGCGGGTGGGCGCCGCAGTTCAGCGAAACCTGCCCAGCGCACCCCTGATGCCCACAGCGCGTCATCCTTGAACTCCACCGCATCACCGGTGGTCAGCGGCAGCGCCTGGGCATCTCCCGCCGTGCCGCTGCGGATGACCTGGGACCAGCCGAGCGGCCAACCGAGATCCTTCCGTTCGACCGCGTTGTAGAGGTGGATCCCATAGGACTGCGCATTCGAGAACACCAGGTCGAGGTGCCCATCGCCATTGAGATCAACGAAGCGGACGCCGAGGTCATTGCCCTGGGCGTCCTTCAGCAGGACACCGGCGGGCAGCGCGATCTCGGGATGCGGTCTTGCGGTTTCGCCCGCGCCAAGCCCGGCCGCCATCGGCAGGCTGGTCATGAGCAGGAACGCGATGCATGGGACTCTGATCATGGATGGGACCGTGGGTGGGCTGACAGCGGACGGTCACGGGAGCAACGGACGGCACCGTGCAGCCCCGCACCGCGAACGCTCAGCAGGCACGATGCTGGCGTTGATCCCCCCTGATCAACTGTCATTTCCCGGTAAATCTCTGGCTGTTCGGGCGGTGTTGCGGTGTCCGGCCTAAGTGTGAGAGGGGCGACGTTCTGCCCGACCCGTCTTGCCGCGCAGCCGGTCACGCGTCGCGGGGCCTGGCTGACGCAGGTCGCCGACGACGGCGACCCGTGCCGGGTGACCGGCACGCCAGGCGCGATAGCGCCTGGTGCTGACGCTCTCAACGCGTGGCCTGGTTGGAAAGTTCGAGTCGCCGGGGCGGACGGTTCTGCGCGCGTCGAAGGCTGCCAGCCCGGCTCAGCGCTGGAAGATCGGCAGGTAGTTGTTCGGAATCTGCAGGATGATCAGCGCCATCGCCGTTCCGAACGCGGGGCCGTAGCCGTCGGGTCGGTTCCACAGGCCGTCGTCGGACTGGTAGGCGCCGATCACCGGCCAGGCTTCGGTCCAGTAGCGCTTCCAGTCGTTGGCGTCGGGGCTGTGGAACAGCGCCTGGGCGGCGTAGTACTGGCCGTACCAGTACCAGTCGCCCTTGCCCTTGAGATGGCCGCTGACGTGCTTCTGCAGGAAGCGCAGCGAGGGACCAAGCACGGCGTCGGTGGTGGCGTTGATGCCGGCACCGATCAGGCACATGGTGCCGGCGGCGCAGCGCGGGACGCCCTCCGGGCCGTTGGTGCCCCAGCCGCCGCCGCCGCCCGATGACGCGATGTAGTTGAAGCTGCCGTCGGGATTGGCGCACTTGCGCACGTAGGCGACGGCGCGGCCCATGGCCTCCTGCGATTCCTTGCCGCCGACGCCGACGTTGTGGGCGGCGCGGATCGCCATGACCTGGCAGATGGTCACCGAGATGTCGGCTTCCAGCGGCACCGGCATGTAGCGCCAGCCGCCCTCGTGGTTCTGGCTGCGGTGGATGAGGTCGATGGCCGCTTCGAGACTGCGGCGCAGCGCCGGCTCGGGCGCCATGCCGTAGCACTCGGCGAGATAGAGCGTGGCGAAGCCGTGCGCGTACATGTTGCCGGTGTCGTTGCCGAGGTAGCCGGTCAGCTTGTCCTGCTGGCCCATGACGTAGCGCAGCGCGCGGGCGCTGGCGGTCGCATAGCGGCCACGCGCGGGGGTGTGACCACCCGCCAGCAGGGCCATGCCGCCCAGGCTGGTGATGCCGGCACCGTCGCCGATCGAGCCGTCCTGGGCCTGCAGGCGCACCAGCGCGGCCAAACCCTTGTCGACGCGGGCGTCCGGCGTGGTGACCAGCGCGTCCGCCAGCGGCTTCACCGCTTCGCCCGCCGACAATCCGCATCCCCCGAGGAGAAGCAGCACGCCGACGATCAGAGGCACCCTCACGGCTTGCCCTCGCCGAGCACTTCGAGGTAGCGGCCGAAGATGCTCAGCACGGCCGGTGGCAGGTTCTGCTCGCGCGCCTGGCGCAACTGCTCGCGCCGTTCCGGCGGCAGGTGCATGAGCGCGCCGCGTTCATGGTCAGGGGTGCCGACCTGGGCATTGGCCCCTGAACTCGGCTTGTTGTTACTGGGATCGGCGTTGGCGCCGGCGCTGCTGCCGCCCTGGCTGCCGGGTTGCGGCTGACCGGGCTGCGGCTGACCGGGATTGGGCTGCGGCTTCTGGTTGCTCTGCTGGTTGCCCTTGCCACCGCCGCTGCCCTTGAGTTCGGCGAGCAGGCGACGTAACGACAGCGCAGCGGCGTCCTGTTCGTGACGAGTGGCGAGCCCGCGATCCTTGACCGATAGGAGGTAGCCGGCACTGGCCATGGCGCGCTCGCTGCGGTCGAGCAGCACCGCCGGCCGCGAGCCGGGGCGGGTGGACTGCTTGAGCAGCTGCACCAGGCCCATGGTCTCCTTCTGCGCAGCAGCGAGATCGCCGGGGTGGTTGGTGGCGGTGCGCATGGCCAGTTCCTCCTCAGCGGCGGCGAGCAGCGCGATTTCGGCGGCGGGCGGAAAGGGCGCCTGGCGGCCTTCCTGACCGGGCTTGCCGGCGCCGGATTTGTCCGAGGCCTCCGGCGGCGGCAGATTCTCGGCGATCTCGATCAACCGGGTCAGCTCATGCAGGGCGGTCTTCTCCAGGATCAGGCCCTTGGTGCCCAGCGCCGGCGTATCGAGGTGCTTGGCCGCAGCGTCCATCGCCTTGCCGACGCGCTTGAGCGCGAACAGGGCGATCGGGCTCTGCTGCAATTCCTTGACGCCCTCCTCATTCAGCCGCAGCACGATGTCGCCCTGGTTCTCGGCGATCACCGCGACCTCACGGCGCGCCGCGAAATCGAGCGCCTGGTCGCCGACGCGCTGGTGCACCACCGTGCTGTCCGACACCACGCGCGTCTGCAGACGGCGCAGTTCCTTGAGCAGGGCGAGGACATCGGGGTCCTTCTTCTTGGCGGGGTCGTCCTTCTTGTCGCCTTGCAGTTGGCGTTGCGCCTCGCGCAACTGCTGCGCGGCGGTGGCGCCTTCGCGCTGGCTGTCCGGCGAATCGCCCTTCTGCATGGCGCCCTCCGCCTGCCCCTGCGATTGTCCGGCGGCTTGCAGCTGTTTGGCCGCGTCGGGCGATTTGCCCTGCTCCTGCACCTGCTTGAGCAGTTCCTTGGTGCGCTGCGCGAGATCCTTCTGCTCGGCGGTGAGATCCTTGGGATCCATGCCCTGTTCGAGATCCTTGACCACGCGCTCCTGCTGGTCGGCGAGCTTGCCGGCCTGCTCGGCGAGGCCGCGGTTGGCATCGCCGCCGCGCAGCTTGTCGAGCAGCTTCTCCATGGCGGCGATGGCGGCGCGCTGCTGTTCCGGCGCCTGACCGCGGCGGTCGTTGGAACCGAGCTGCTCGCCGGCCTGGGCCAGCCGTTCGGCCGGCTGCTCCTTGCGCACCAGATCCTGGGCTTCGGCGAGCGGGGCGGCGGTGCCGGCCAGCAGGCGGCGCTCGATGTCCTTCATCTGGTCGGCGAGCTCCTTCTGGCGGGCCGACAGGTGGCCCTGGCGGGCCTTGGCTGCGTCATCGAGCGCCTTGGTGACGTGCTGGAGCACGAAGGCGCGGCTCTCCTCATGGAGCGCGCGCTGCCGGCCGAGCAGGCTGGACAACTGCCGGCTGAGGTCGCCCTCTTGGATCAGCGAGCCGAGCAGCTTCTCGGCCTCGGACAGCGCCTGGTCGGCGGAGCGTGCGGTGGCTTCGGCCTTGGCGCCGGCACCGGGGATCTCACCCAGGCGCGGCGAGGCCTGTTGGTTGACCAGATCCTCGGCGGCGGACAGCGGTTTGAGCTGGTCGGCGGGCAGCTTGTTGTCGCGCCAGCGCCGCTCGGCCTGGGCGAGCAGGTCACCGGCCTTGCGGGCAGCGAGCAGGGCGTTGCGGCTGGCCGGCGCCAGGCGCTCGGGCTTGCTCATGCCGCGGCTGAGTTCCTCGCGCGCCTGGCCGACGCGCTCGCGGGCATCGGCGAGCAGGCGGTCTAGCTCCTGACGCAATTCATCTTCGCTGACCACGCGCAGGATGAGCGGATCGCTGCGGCCGATGCCCGGCCCGGTGACGTCGTTGGCGTCGGCGCCGACGCCGACCAGCACCAGGCGCGTGCCCGGACCGGCCAGCGTGCCGACGGCGAGCGTGGCCGGCCGGGTGGTGGCGAAGCCGCGGACATCGGTGAAGGCCACCAGCACCTGCGGCGGCGTCAGCTTGGGCTCGACGTTCTCCTCGCCCGGCTTGGGCACCGGCGCCACCTGGTACAGCAGTTCGAGCCGGGCCAGACCGTAGTCGTCGTGAGCCTCGACCTTGAGCGGCAGTTCGGCGTTGGGCGTCACCGCTTCGAGATTGCGCGGACCGGCCAGGCTGACCACGGGCACGCGATCCTCGGCCAGCGCGATGCTGAAGCGCGGATCGGGCTTGGGGCCGATGCCGTCCTGGTCGGTCAGCCGGATGGCCAGCTCACCGCCGCTGCGCACGACCAACGTTCCACTCAGCGCATGGCCGGAGCGCTGCACCGGCAGCGGTTTGCCGGCGAGCAGCAGCGTGCAATCGGCGATGCGGCGGTCCTCCTCCATGGCGAAGGCGAGTTCGAACTCGAGCGTGCTGCCGGGCAGGGCGGTGCAGCTCAGCGTGCTCAGCACCTGCGCCTTCTCACCGATGTAGGCCGGCGGAGTCAACCGCGCCGAGACCTTGGCCAGGCGCGGCCGCGCCACCACCCGGCCGCGCAGGGTGAGATCGGTGTCGGCGAGGCGGGCAACGATGGTCCAGGATCCGGGCGGCAGGCTCAGCGGCTGTTCCCAGGGGCCCTCGCGGCCGTCGAGGATGCGACTCTCGGTGGCGCGGCCAGAGCGTTCATCGACCCACGAGAGATGCACCGGCGCCGGTTCGCCGTAGAGCCGCTTGACCTCGATCACCAGCGGTTCGTCGGCCGGCACCACCTCACGGGCGAGGCGGCCATCAAGTGCGGTATGGCTCCATTTGGTCGTCGCCCAAGGCAGAAACAGGCGACGCAGACCCTTGCCCACCAGATCGGGCAGGAAGTGCGCGAGCAGCAGCGCGGTGGCGATGCAGCCGGCGGCGGCGAACAGGTGGCCGGGAAGACGCGACGCCGGCACGGTGGCGCGGGCGGTGGCGGCGGTGAGCAGACCGGCCATTTGGACGCGGTCGTCGGCGCTGAGCGTGATGCCTTCGATACCGGAGAGCAGACGGCCGTCGAAGGCGGGGATACGGCGTTCGACCAGGGTGGCGACGGTGCGATCGTCCATGCGCTTCGACAGCGGCCGGTGCAGACGACGGTGGACAGTCATCGCGACGCAGGTCGCCAGTCCGCCCAGGGCGATCAGCCGCCACCACGCCGGCATGTCCTGGAGCCAGTCGATCAGCACCGCCAGCGCGCACAGCCCGAGGGCGATGACCACGGTGCGGGCGAGCCCTTCCAAGACCAGCACCCGACGCAGGCGCGCGCGCAGTGCGCGCACAAATCCCAGGACCTCCATGCGACCTCCGCGGATGTGCACAGGGTGGCGGCCGCCAGCGCGCTGCAACGACGGGGACACCACCACCTGGGCGACCACGCTGCCAACCCGCGCGTGGCCATCTGTCCAGCGCGGCGTCACCAGCACGGGCAGTGCTCAGGACATCGACAGAACGGGATGGTAAGGAACCGGCAGCGGTCCGACGGGCAGCGCTAGCGACCAGGCAAGGTCCGCTGTCTGAAGGCACCGGACGGTGCCTTCACGCCGAGGGAAAAACAGTGGTGCGCGCGAGCCGCACGCGGTCTCAGGGCCGACGCTCAGCGACGGATCATTCGGTGATCGGCGCCGTCTTCGTCCGCTCGACGCGGGTCTTCGCCTGGAAATCGGCTTCGATGGCCGCCAGGTCGCGATCCTGCTTCGCCCGCATGCCGGCGATCTTGGCGTTGTAGTCGGCGTAAGCGTTGCGGTCGTCGGCGATCTTGCGCAGGTAGATCTGCTTCTGGGCCATCTGCGGCGACCAGACGCGCAGGATGAAATCCTGGCGCTGTTCGATGGTGACGCCGGTGATGAGGCCCACGGCGACCTCCTCGCGCGCACTGAGGTGCGCGTGGGCGGCGAGTTCCTGCTCGTCGGTGGTCAGGTCGACGTTCTCGGGCAGCGGCGGAGCCGGCGGCTGGTCGCCAGGCAGGGCGACATCGCCCTGCACCAGGGCGCCCGTGGTCGGGCGACGGGGTGCGGCGGCCTTGTCGCCGGCCTTGCCACCCTTGCCACTCTCGGTGCTGCCGCCCTCGGCGCGGTTACCCGAACCGCAACCGGCCAATGCCAGTGCAGCGATCACACATCCCAACAGCGCGAATCGGAGCATGACAGGCCCTCGGTGGCGCATGGTCGAAGCAGGCCCGGTGCCCGGCAAGATGTCGGACGACCCGTCAGTGGCGGTGTGTCACCAGTGCCCGCGGGTCTGACGCTGCGCTGATCCGAATCCGATCGACACCCATCGACCCGGTGGCCATCGGTTCTCCGACCGTTCCCGACCTGGAGACGAACATCCCCTTGCCGACCCCGCGCCCGGCGCATCCTGCCGGGCCGGGAGCGTCCATGAGCGAACTTACGCGGGCCGAAGCGGCACAGTCGGCGGCCAGTCTCAGGCATGAACTCGCCAAGGTCATCGTCGGCCAGCATCTCGTCATCGAAGAGATCCTGATCGCGCTCGCTGCCGGCGGACATGCGCTGCTCGAAGGCGTGCCCGGCCTGGCCAAGACGCTGCTCATCAGCACCCTCGCCCAGGCCACGCGGCTGAGCTTCAACCGCATCCAGTTCACTCCCGATCTGATGCCGGCCGACATCACCGGCACCGAGATCATCCGCGAGGACAAGGCCAGCGGCACCCGCGAACTCGCCTTCCTGCCCGGACCGATCTTCGCATCGGTGATCCTCGCCGATGAGATCAACCGCACGCCACCCAAGACCCAGGCGGCGCTGCTCGAAGCCATGCAGGAACGCCAGGTCACCACCGGCGGCCAGCGCCGCAAGCTGCCGCAGCCGTTCTTCGTGCTCGCCACCCAGAATCCGATCGAGCAGGAGGGCACCTATCAGTTGCCCGAGGCCCAGCTCGACCGCTTCCTGCTCAAGATCAGCGTCGGCTATCCGAGCGAGGACGAGGAGTTGAACGTCATCCTGCGCACCACCGGCAACCGCCAGGCCGAGCCCGACCAGGTGCTCGATGGCGACCGGCTGCTCGCGCTGCAGCGGCTGGTGCGCGAGACGCCGGCGGCCGAAGGCGTGGTGCGCTACGCGTTGGCGCTGGTGCGTTCGACCCGGCCGGCGGCCGAAGGCGGCCACGCCGAGATCGCTCCGCTGCTGCGCTGGGGCGCCGGACCGCGTGCCGGCCAGGCGCTGATCCTGTGCGCCAAGGCCCGTGCCACGCTCTCTGGCCGCGGCTATGTGACCCTCGATGACGTCCGCCGTGTCGCCAAGCCGGTGCTGCGCCATCGTCTCCAGGCCAGCTACGACGCCGAAGCCCAGGGCCTCGCCACGGATGCCATCGTCGACCGCGTGATGGCAGTGATCACGCTGCCTGCCACCGATCTCGAACGCGATCCGGCGGTGGCGGGGGCGATGCAGTAGGGAAGCCGTTCGGACGTTCGGTCTGAACCGCCGTACGTCCGCACGCTCGCTCCGGCCGTACGGCCGCACGCTCCAGCAGCGCGTCAGCGCGAACGCAGCTTGGCCAGAAGGCGCAGGATCTCGATGTACAGCCACACCAGCGTCACCAGCAGACCGAAGGCGGCGACCCACTCGTAGTGCTTGGGCAGCCGGCCCTGGGCGCCCTGCTCGATGAAGGCGAAGTCGATGACCAGGTTCAGCGCTGCCAGACCGACGCAGAAGATGCTGAAGCCGATGCCGATCCAGCCGCTGCCATAAAGCATGCCGGTGATGCCGCCGCCGATGCCGAAGAGATTCAGCACCATGAGCAGCACGACGCCGAGGCCGAGGCCGATGGTGGCGCCGATGACTCCGCGCACGAATCCGGGGGTCGCCTTGATCACGCCGGTGCGGTAGAGCAGCACCATGGCAAGCAAGGTGGCGACGGTGAATACCGCCGCTGCCAGTGGCAGGCCGGGGTAACGCACCTGGAAGGTCATGGTGATGCCGCCCAGCAGCAGGCCCTTGGCCAACGCGTAGATCAGCGACCACAGCATGGCCAGGCGTTGCAGGAACATGCCGAGCAGGACGGCAACCAGCGAAGTGATGCCGCCCGCGATCATCCAGCCGAAGAAGCGCTCGGCCTGGGGAGCGCCGCCGTTCCAGAACGAGGACCACATCCACCACATGGTCGCGGTCATGACCATGATCAGGATGACGGTCTTGCTCATCGCCCCGTCGACGGTCATCACCGATTCCGATCGCGCGGCATCGGCGCCTTCCCAGACGCGCTCGCTCAACAGCGGATTGCTCATGCCGGCTCCTTGTTGGCGGGGCACTGTCGCGACGCTGCCTGGGCCGGCAATCGGCAAGAGCTGTCAGCCCTCGTCAGCCCTCGTCAGCCCACTCGCTCACGCCCCCGGCCAGGTGTCGGCGGTCAGCAGCAGTTCGCGTTCGCGTTCGCCGAGTTCGCGGGCCTCGCCGGCGGCGAGATCGTCGGGCAGGGGCAGGGCGCCGATGCGGTCGCGGTGCAGGCGGACGACCTCGCCGCCGAGCTCGGCGATCATCCGCCGCACCTGCCGCCAGCGGCCCTCGGCGAGGTACAGCGTGGCGGTGTGGTTGCCGTCGTGGTCATGGCCAGCCAGCACCAGGTGCGCTGGCCGCGTCGGCCGGGGATCGCCGTCGAGCTGGATGCCCTTCTCGCAGCGTTGCACGGCGTGGCTGCTCAGCCGGCCGACGTAGGCGATGCGGTAGCGCTTGACCAGGTTCTTGCGCGGGTTGGTCAGGGTGTGGATCAGTTCGCCGTCCGACGAGACCACGATCAGTCCGCTGGTGTCGCGATCGAGGCGGCCGGCGGTCTCGAGGTGGAGATGGCTGTAGAGCGCCGGATACAGCTCTTCGATCAGTGGCGTCTCGCGCAGCGAGTGGCTGCACGAGTAGCCGACCGGTTTGTGCATGAGCAGCGTCGCCGACTCCGGGCCGGTGGCGACCTCGGCGCCGCCGAGGTCGACGTGCTCGGCGGCGATGTGCCGCGCCGCGTCGCGTCGCGGCAGACCTGGTCGTCGACGCGGACCAGTCCACGACGGATGAGCAGTCGAACCTCGCTGCGCGTACCGTGGCCGCGTCTCGACAGGTAGGCGTCGAGCCGTTCGCTGCGCCGGGATGGCGGGCCGGACAACCCGGCCGCCCGTCGCGCCGCTTCGAGCGCCGGTGGCGATCCGGGGCCGGGGATGGGTTCTTCGCTGTTCACCGTTCGCGCTCCACCGCCAGGACCTTGAAGCCGTCTTCCTGCCGCCGCAGCGTCACCTTACCCAGGGCGGCGAGTTCGCGTTCGTACGGCAGCCGGCGGTTGGCGACCGCCAGCAGCCATCCCCCCGGCACCAATGCCTGGGCGGCGGCGCGGAACATCCCCCGCGAGGGCGCGAGGTCAACCGCGGTGCCGGCGTGGAACGGTGGATTGATCACGACCAGATCGCAGCCGGCCGCCGGTGATGGCTCGCCGGCGTCCCACCACTGCACCTCGGCGCGATCGGCGAGACCCAGACGCGCCAGATTGCCACGTGCGCAGGCCACCGCCCGCGCGTCGGCGTCGGCGAGCACGGCGCGGGCGGCGGGCGCGCGCAGCAACGTGGCGATGGCCAGCGCTCCGGCACCGCAACCGAGATCGAGCAGCACCGACGGCGGCGCCTGGTCGGCCAGTTCGTCGAGCAGCAGCCGGGTACCGGGGTCGATGGCGTCGGAACTGAACACGCCGGGTTCGAGATCCAGGCCCGGGTCATCGCTCTGGCCGGGCCACAGCGCCACCCGTCGTGCCGTCGCCGCGGGCAGCGGCCAGTCATGCTGCCGACGCGTGAAGGCGACCACCCTGCCGTGACCGCGGTTGGCCAGCACCTGCGGCTCCTGGTTGAGGGCGGCCGCAAGGCGGCGCGTCCAGGTGGTGATGCCGAGATCGTTGCCGCCGCAGACCAGCAGCCGGCCGCCGTCGGCCAGGCTGCGCCAGGCGGCGGCGCAGTCGGCCAGGGTGGCCTCGCGGCCTTTCTGGAGGTGGACCACGGCCTGCGTCCAGGCGCCGGCCGACAGACCATCACCGGTGACCACGGTGGCCACACCGGCGGCGGTCGCGGCGAGCGCGGCCGAGCGCCAGGGCAGCACGGCGACACCGCCCAGCCGCGCCACCGCGGCAGCGGCCTGGAACTCGACCAGCGGCGCCGCCGCCAGGATGCCGAGATCGTTCAGCGCCTCAGCCGGGACGCGACTCATCTACGATGGCTCGACCTTGGGCTCTCCCGCCTCGCCGCGCAACTCCTCGATGCGTGCGGCGTAGCGGTCGAGCAGGCTGCGCGCCTGGCGCAGGGCCTTGAGGCCGGCCTCATAGCGTTGCAGGGCTTCGTCCAGGGGCTGGTCACCTGATTCGAGCGCGGCGACCGACTCCTCGATCTGGGCGAAGAGCTCCTCCACCGATTGCGTCTTGGCCATGGCGGAGTGTAGACTGCCTCGCCGATGCCGCCAGCCGCCCACCTCAGCCCGCTTCCACGAGCACCGGCACGCGCAGCGGTGCAGGCCGGCGCCCGCGCCGCGGTGTGGCCAAACGCGCTGGAACGCCCATGCCGCAAGCGCTGCGGGCGTCCTGGCTTCGCCCCTTGCCGATCGCAAACCATGCGCCTAGCATGCCGCCTCCCCAGCGCCAGGGAGTGCAGCGGACCACGATGAAATCAGGCCTGACCATCTCGGGCGATGCGGTCGGTGCGGTCCAGGTGCTCAAGCTCGTGGGCTACCTTGACGGGCACACCTTCGTCGAACTGGAAAAGCGCATCGATGCCCTGGTGCGCGCCGGCCATGCGCGACTGGTGGTCGAGCTGTCCGGTCTGAACTACATCGCCAGCGCCGGCGTCGGCGTGTTCATCAATGGCCAGCACCGCGTGCGCAACAGCGGCGGCAACCTGCAACTGGTCAACCCCACCGCCAGCGTGCGCGAGATCTTCAGCATCCTCGGACTCGAATCGCTGTTCGTCATCCACGACACGCTCGACGCCGGCGTGGCGGCAGCCATCCGCTGAGCGAGGCTGGCAATGCTCCGCTCGACGCGCGCGGAAGGTCGCGGCCCAGCCTCAGGGGGTGCGGGGGTGCGCCCCCGCGTGTCCGACCGCGCAACGCGCCGAGAGCGACAGCAATTCGGCGCTTTCCCGTGTCGATGGGCAGGGCCCCATCGACGCTGCCCGGCAGGCGGCACACGCAGACGCGAAGCGTCGAGTATGCCGCCGAGAGGGGCGCCGACCGTGCCGGTCGTCCGGCACGGTCGCCGTCGTCGGCGACTTGCGAGAGCGGTCCCTCACGACGGTCATCCATCTGCCCAGCGAGTCTCCACCGTCCGCGTTTCGCGAACCCTCTGAGGACCCCGTCATGTTCATGCGCGACATCGAGAAGGTCGCGCGCGCGTTGCACGCGCAGAACCTCGAACTCGAGTACATCCGCCACTACCTGATGGATTCCTACCAGCTCGGCAGTGATCAGGTCGAAACGGTATTCAAGCGCATCGGACTGGTGCAGAGTTCCAAGCTGCCGGGCAAGAAGACGGTCGGGCCGGATAAGCGCAGCACGTATTACTGACTGCGGGGTGCGGTGCGCAGGTGCGGGGTGCGAGGCGCCTACCACGCCGTGCACCGCGTCATGGTCCGTCGCCGTGCCGTTGCCAGACCGTGCGCGTGGCGGAGAACCGCCAACGGAGCGCATCCCATGAAAGTCCTGTTCATCGGCGGCACCGGCGTCCTCAGTTCGGCCTGCGCCCAGCTTGCGGTCGACTCCGGCATCGATCTCTGGCTGCTCAATCGCGGCCGCTCGTTCCGCGCCCTGCCCGCCGGAGCCCAGGCCATCGCCGCCGACATCCGCGATCCCGCTGCCACGCGCTCCGCACTCGGCGGGCGCACCTTCGATGTCGTGGTCGACTTCATCGCCTTCACGCCGGCGCAGGTCGAGACCGACATCGAACTCTTCCGTGGCCGCTGCCGGCAGTACGTGTTCATCTCCTCGGCGTCGGTCTACCAGCCACCGCCGGCGCTGTTCCCGATCACCGAGTCGACGCCGCTGTGCAATCCGCACTGGGACTACTCGCGGCAGAAGATCGCTGGCGAGGAACGCCTGCTGCGCGCCTGGCGCGACGAGGGCTTCCCGGTGACCATCGTGCGTCCGTCGCACACCTACGACGCCAGCAAGTTCCCCCTCGCTGGCGGCTGGACGGCGGTCAAGCGCCTGCGCGAGGGTCGACCGGCGGTGGTGCACGGCGACGGCACCACGCTGTGGACGCTGACCCACCACCGCGACTTCGCCAAGGGCTTGGTGCCGCTGCTCGGCAATCCGCACGCGCTCGGCGAAGCGGTGCACATCACCTCCGACGAGGCGCTGACCTGGGACCAGATCCACCAGGTCATCGCCAGCGCCGTGGGCGGTCCGCCGCCGACGCTGGTCCACGTCCCCTCCGACACCATCGCGGCCCACGATGCGGTCTGGGGCGCCGGCCTGCTCGGAGACAAGGGCCACTGCAAGGTCTTCGACAACGCCAAGATCCGCCGCCTGGTGCCCGGCTTCGCCGCCACCATCCCCTACCACCGCGGGGTCGAGGAAGTCGTCGCCTGGCATCTCGCCGATCCCGCCCGCCAGGTGGTCGATGAACGTATGGAACGCCTGATGGATGTGCTCATCGCCCGCCAGCGCACAGCGATGGCCTGAGCAATACGAACCATCGACACCACCGCGCGTTCATCCCGCCGAGGAGAACGCCATGACCCGCCTGGACGAGACCGCCGCCGTCGAACCCATCGAGCAGGATCCGGGGCACCAGCCCGCCGAGGTCAAGGAACGCGCCATGCCGGCGTGGATGATCAGCGCGGTGGCGCACGTCACCGTGCTCTTCGTATTCAGCCTGGTGGTGATGATGACCCAGCCCGCCGAGGAGGATCCGCTGCCGGTGCGGGTGACCACCATCGAACCGCCGACGATCAAGGACCCGGACAAGGTCAAGACCCGCGACCTCGCCAAGCCAGCGCTCGACTACGTCGTCCCGGTTGAGACCGAGAAGCCCAGCCCGGTGAGCGTCACCGAGGTCACGCCCACCGATTTCGACCGCGAGGAGAATATCGAATCGCCCATCCCCAAGGGTCGCGAAGAGGCCAAGGGCGACAGCGAGATGGGTGGCCGGGCGTTCTTCAGCGCCATCGGCAGCGGCAGCGGCGCCATGGGCATGCTCGGCAGCCGCACCGGTGACGGCAAACGCCGCGCCTTGGGAACCTTCGGCGGCACGCCGGGCAGCGAGAACGCTGTCGAGGCCGCGCTGCGTTGGTTCAAGAAGCACCAGAATCCTAACGGCCAGTGGGACGTCGACGGCTACGTCGTCAACTGCACCGAGAATCCCAAGTGCGAGGCGGGGACCGAGAACACCGACGAGGCCGGCGACATCGCCTGCACCGGCTACGCGCTGCTCTGCTACCTCGGCGCCGGTTACGACCACCGCATGGGATCGCGTTACCGCCTGACCGTGAAGAAGGCCATCGACTGGCTGCTCTCCGTCCAGAAGCCCGATGGGCTGTGGGGTGTCCGCAACTACGAGCACGCCATCGCCACCATGGCCATGGCCGAGGCCTATGCGATGTCCGGTGATGGCGCGCTGAAGTCGCCGTCGCAGCGCGGCGTCGACATCGTCCTCAAGCGCCAGACCCCGGACAGCGCCGGCGGCTACGGCCTGGGCTGGGACTACGTCGATGCCAACCTCAATCGCATGGATTCGTCGGTGTCAGGCTGGAACGTCATGGCGCTGAAGAGCGCCGCCGCCGCCAACCTCAACATCGGCAACGGTCTCGAAGGCTCAGCGCGCTGGCTGCGCCGCACCTGGGAGGCGACCAATCCGGAGTGGAAGAAGCTCTCCCCCTACGGCGAGTCGCGCTTCCCCTACACTTGGTCGGTCGACGGCACGGTGGACATCGGCGAAGTCGGTTCGAACCACAAGGATCTCGCCTGCGTCGGTCTGATCTGCTCGGTCTTCCTCTCCGGCAAGTTGGACAACGGCAAGCTGATCACCGACACGCTGGCCAACTACAACATCAATCACCACCTGCCCAAGGGCTACCCGGTCAACAGCTACTACCTCTACTACAACACCCTCGGCATCTTCCAGGCCGGTGGTGATCACTGGACGAAGTGGAACGACGCCACTCGCGACCTGCTGGTGAACGCGCAGCGGCGCAGCGACGACTGCTTCGATGGGTCCTGGGACTTCCAGGGCACGCTCTTCCACGGCCACAAGACCGGCCGCCTGCTGAGCACCGCCTACAACTGCCTGAGCCTGGAGGTCTACTACCGCTACCTGCCGATCGGTCATCGCAAGTAGTCCGCGCGTTTCCGCGACCATGCGCGACCCGCCCGGTTGACCGGGCGGGTCGCTGCATTTCCCGGATTGCGCGTCGCGGTTCGCGAATCACGACGACGGAGCAACGATTGACCGCCACCCCGGTACCCAGAAGAGCACTGCTCCCGGGGACCCGATGCCGTACCGCTGGCTGCCGTTCGCCACCTGCCTGGCCCTGGTCCACGCCGACGACGTGCTGATCAATCCCACCCGGCGCGAGTACCGCGACGAGGTTCTGCGCCTGTTCACGCCGGCACCCGCAGCCGGCGTGGTGGTCAGCGCCGACGGCGTCGAGATCCCCGCCCAGGTCGAGACCATCGCCGGCACGCGCTGGGTGTGGGTGTACGCTACCTTTGCGGCGGGTCAGCGGCGCAGCTTCACGATCTCCCCCGGCACGCCGAAGGCGGTGCCACCGCGGGTGAAGCTGGCCCGGGAGGGCGACCTCTACGTCATCGACAACGGCACCATGGCCGTGCGTCTGCCCGCCACGGCCGACGCCGGTGTTCCTGGCCCGATCACCGGCGTGCGCCTACCCGGCGGCAGCTGGGCCGGCAGTTCGTCGTGGACCACGACGCGCGCGCTCACCGGCTTTACCGCCACCGTGATCGGCGACGGCACCGTGCTGGCCAAGGTGCGTCTGCGCTACGCCTTCGCCGGCATGGCCGGTCTCGATCACGACGTGCCCGCCTTCGCCGAGATCGACGTCGCCTTGGCGCCTGCCTGGAGCCACGTGGAGATCAGCGAACGCCACGAGATGTCCCGCGACGAGCACTGGGCCTTCACCTGCACCCAGGGCTTTCCCGCGCGCCAGGGCCTGTCCCGACCATTCAGCGCCGGCCCCGGCAGCGGCGAGAGCGCCCAGCCGCCACCGCCCAACCGCGCGCTGAAAGCGGGGGCCTTGCCGTTCGCCAAGCCGGAACTGTTCATCAACCTCTTCCCGCGTTGGAACCAGCACTGGAAGGATGGCTGGCAGTTCGCGGCCAGCGACGGCACCAACGCCATCGGCGCCGTGGTGGTGCGCGCCGGCCGCTGGGTGTGGCCGCACCAGAACGCCATCGAGGCGCTGGTGACGCCGGCAGGAGACTCCGCGGTGCTGCGCCTGCCCACCTGGAAGGGCGCACGGCAGTGGTGGCTGCTGGCCGGGCCGGTGGCGATGGCCGGTGATCCGCCCAAGGACTACATCGCCCGCCACGCCTTCGAACCGTTGGACAAGCTCAACCACGATCTCGTGCTCGACTGGCCGGGAGTCACCAAGGGCGGCTTCCAGGGCGAAAGCCTCTACGACAACAGCATCAATCCGACGTCGGGCATCCGCGGCCGCGGTCGCGCCGCCATCGCCAAGGCCGGCCAGGCCGGCGACCTCTCGGCGCTGACCAACTCCCAGGTCATGTTCCATCCCGACACCTACGGGTCGTATTGGAACTATTGGTCGCCGGAGAATCCCAACTTCTTCACCGACTTCATGCGCGTCCCCATCGCCACCACCGCGCAGCTCACCACCCACCCCAGTTTCAAGGCATTGGCGGCGCGCGCCGAGGCGGTGTTCAGGGAGGACCTTCATCACTCGGTGACCCTGCCCGGGGGCGCCGGTCAGGAATGCCCGGGGTACCTCGACCACGCGCTGGAGGCGTGGCGCTCGCTGGCGCCGGTGTGCCGCCAGCAGCTCGGCTTCGATCCCACCACCTGGGAGCGCTTTGCCGCGGCCGAGTCCTTCCTGCGCCGCATCAGCCAGCCCGACGGCGCCATCCGCCGCGCCCTGCCCATGGGCGACACCCATCCCGAAAAGGGAGTCGGCCCCAAACTGGTCGAGGTGCCGCCCGCCGAGGTCGCCAGGTGGACTTCCGCCGAGCTGCCTGGCTTCGGCGCCATCCTGCAGAACCGGCCGGGCTCGCCGCAAGAAACCTACGTCGCCTTCAAGAGCGGGCCCAACCGCGGCCATTACCACGGCGACCAACTCGCCCTGCATGTCGGCTTCGCGGCCAGGCCGCTGATCGTCGACCACCATTGCAGCTACAAGCCGCGCGCCGGCCAGGAGCACCTGCACAATCGCGTGGCCTTCGCGACGACCGACCTGCCGTGGGCCAACATCGACGGCTACGAACGCCTGATCGCCTTCAAGACCAGCGCCGACGCCGACATCGCCGTCGGCCAGGTCGAGTCCGACCGCCTGCGCGCGGTGACCGAGAAGCCGCCCGAGAACTGGCACGCCGAGTACCCGCAGCACGCGCTGGCCAAGCCGATCACCTACCGCCGCACGGTGGTGCTGATGAAGAACGGCCCCAAGGACTACCTGGTGCTGCGCGACCAGTGGTGGGCAGGAGAACCGCTGACCGCCACCTTCTGCCTGCACGTGAAGGCGGAGACCATCGCGGCGCGGGGACCGGCAGTGACCTTCGCTGACGCCCTCACCCTACACTGCGTGGCGCCGGCGCAGACCGCCTTCGCGTCCTTCCCGTGGGAGCACGCCAATGGCATCCCCGAGAAGACCCAGGGAGCCCGCCTGTCGGTGACGGCGGCGACCGGCGAGTTCATCACCGTGCTCTGGCCCGGAGCGGCACCGCCGGTCACCGCCATCGCCGGCGGCGTGCAGGTCGGCAATGACGCCATCACCTTCACCGGCACGCTGCCCGGCGCCGGGACGGTCTCCGTCACCCGCGCCGGCAAGCCGGTGCTCGCCCTCGCCAGCACCGACATCGATCTCGACCGTTCGCAGGGCGACATCGGCCTGTTCGTCCCCGACGCCGGCTATCCCTTCGGCGAGATCCCGGACTGGCTGATCCGCCAGCGCGGCACGCGGCCGGCCTGGGCACGATGAGCAGCGGCCGGCGGCCGCGCTCCCTATTTCCGCTCCGGTCCTTTGCGTAGGCGATGATCGGGATGCACGACCTCGGCCAGGCGGGCGATCGCCGCTTCCTCGCGTTCGGCGATGGGCCAATCGCGGTTGGCGCGAGCCAAGGCGGCGAGGCTCGCGCGGAAGGGCAGGTAGACGGGATAGAGGTCCACGGCGCGCGCCATCCACTGCTGCGCGTGCAGGCGCAGGTTGAGCGTGGCCGATGCGTCGAGGCCCGGCTGACGGGCGAGCGCCGCGTAGTGGTCAGAGAGCGCCGCCGCGAAGGCGACCAGGTCGGGCCAGCGATCCTGGGCAGCGAGGTGGCGGGCGGTGGCATCGGCCGCCCACTGCGGACGGATGGCGGCGGCATGCGCGGCGATGGTCAGGCCGACGCGGGCGAGATCGGGATCGCGCGGAAAGACGTTGGCGACAGCGGCGGCCGCGCTGCCGGCACGGTCGGCGAGGTGGCGCAGCGCCTCGGGATCGTCGCTCCGGATCGCATAGGCGTGCAACGCAGCCTCCAGGACGATGCGCGCGCGCTCGGGATCCTCGCGACCGGAATAGAGCCGGCGCACGCGGTGCAGCGCGTCGCCGGCGAGACGGACGCGGCGATCCAGATCCTGGCGTTCTCCGGCCCACCAGGCGCCACCAGCTGCGGCCACCAGAATGGCCAGCGCCAGCAACCCGCGACCCAGCGACGGTGACGGATCGGTCAGCGGGGCCAGCACGGCATGGCGACGGCAGGCGAGGCCCAGTCCTGCCAGCCAGGCGCAGGTGCCGACCACCTGGGCGCTGTGGAGATGGAAATCAGCGGCGGCATGCAGCAGGCAGGCGGCGACGCCCGCCATTGGCGCCCAGGTCGGCAGTGGCGGCACCTGGCGCAGCGCGCTCAGCACCAGACCGGCGACCGCCAGCACCGTGAACAGGTGGATCGAATAGGCGGGATCCGCGACCAGTGCCGACCACCAGTCGGGAGAAGGCCAGTAGCGCAGGCGTTCGCCGAGCAGCCCGGCGCCGACCAGGAACCAGGCGATCACGCCAAGCACCGCGGCGATCTGGCCGATCGACAGGCCGGTGGTCGGCAGCGCCGGCCCGGCGGCGGCCGGACGCAGACGACGTAGCAGCACCAGACACCACAGCACGAACAGCGCCGCCGCCGGCAGGCCGAGATCGACCGCGGCCTGAAGATATTCGTTGTGGACGATGATGGTCGGCTCACTGGCGTCGGGCATGACGCGGGGGAAATGGCTGTGGAAGCCGTCCATCCCATGACCCACCCACGGTCGTTCAGTGATCAGGGCGAGCGCACCACGCCAGTAGTCGAGGCGTACTCCCGCGCTGGCGCGCAGCGCCGTCTGCACCGCTGGCACGGTCAGCGCCGCGATCAGCACCGCCGCGCATCCGCTCACCGCCGCCCACCGCCAGCCCAGCCGGCGGATGGACACCAGCGCCGCCAGCGCCAGCGCTGCGAGCACGGCGATGATGGCGGCCTTGCTGCCGGTGCGCAGCAGTCCCACGCCCGCCACCGCCGCAAAGCCCGTCCACAGCACGGCCGCGCCAATGGCGCGCGGACGAGGACCACCGCCGTCGGCTCCGCTCCCCCACCGCCGCCAAGCCGTCCACGCGCAGCCCGCCACCAGCGGCAGCAGCATGGCGAAATAGGTGCCGGTGGCGTTGGCGAGCAGGAAGGTCCCGTCCAATCGCCACGACGACAGGCGGACCGCGACCTGGCCACGCTGTGCCTCGAGTTCGACCAGGCCGGGATCGGCGGCGAGTTCGGCCATCTGCGCCGGCCGCTCCCAGCGCGCCTGGCCGCCCATGATCAGGGCCTCGACGGCCAAGCCGGCGACGAGCCCCGCCACCACCAGTCCCGGCCGCCGCCGGATGAGCGGACCGAGCGCGATCGGCGCCAGGCAATGCAGCGTCCATTCCAGCCACCACTGCCAGGAGCGTAGCGCCCAGTCGCTACGCATGCAGCCGACCACGCAGACGGCGAGGACGGCGACGCCGAGCCAGAAGGCCGGGCCGCGGCGCAGACGCTGGCCGGTCAGTGCCTGATGCAGCAGGCCGATGGCGATGCCGCCGGCGAGCAGCACCAGGTAGAGCGTGCCAGCGGTATCGAGCGGGCCGCCGCTCCACACCAGCGGGCGCAGCAGGGGCAGCACCACCAGGGCGACCAGTCCCAGCCATTCCACCGCGCGCATCAGGCGCGGTGGCGTATGCACGGCGAATGATGCGGTGGCGCCCGTGACAACGAACAGCGACGATTGCCCGATGTCGATCCGACCGGGCTGGGCGCCGGACATCCGCGCAGCCTCGCCCGGAACCTGTCCTGGCGGGACGTGGTCGTGCGGCAATGAGGTCGGGTCGGTGCCGGTCACTGGCCGGGCATGGTTCCGGCCGGACGCACGCGTCAACGGTGCGCCACGGTCTGTGGCGTTGGCGAAGCCACCGCACGAAGCAGGACGTTCAGCGACGGACAGGCCGGGTGTCAGCCATCAGCGCTCTGCAGCGTCACTTCAATTCGGCGCGCTTCTTCAATTCCCACTGACCCGATTCGGTCGTGTATTCGAAGATCAGGTCGTCCTTGGGGTCGTTCGGCGTGCCGGCGGTGGAAATCACCCGCACCTGCTTGGTGAACCAGCGCGTCGAACTGGCGAGCTGTTCCGAGATGATCTCGAACTGCAGGCGATTGGCGCGGTCAGGGCTTGGGAAGTGATCGAGGATGTGCTCGACCTCGCTGAGCAGTTCAACCGCTTGCAGGCCCGGCCCCGGCCCCTTGGCCATCTGGCGCATCTCAAGCTCGAGATACGGCTCTTTTTTCGCCTGCCGTTGGGCAATCACCAGGAACTGCAGCGGCTTGTCGGCGAACGCCTTCGACGCTGGATCGCCATCCGGCCCGAGCATCGGGTAGTCAGCGAGATAGTTGGTCAGCGCGGTAGTGACGTGCTGCATCAGGTCGAGGGTCTTGGCGACCTTCGCCTTCTGCTTGAGCAGCCCGAGTGCCGGGATGAGCAGCGCCAGGACGATGGCGATCACCGAGACCACGACCAGCAGTTCGATGAGGGTGAACGCGCGTTTGGGCGATGCCGGCATGAGAAACCTCGCGGGTTACTTCATTTCGATGGGTGTCGACAGCAAGCAGCGATGGTCGCGGCCATCAAGGGTGCGTCGCCCACGTTTCACGCCGCTCCACGGCGGCCGTTCCCAGGCGACCGCGTCCCAGGTCTCGGCCGCGGTGGGCTGGCACACTGAATTGATCAGATCCCAGTCGTCGGCCAGGCAGGCGGCGGCGGCGGCGGCATCGAAGGGCCGACGGCGGATGGTACCCGCCGCGCCGACCGCGATGTACAGGCTGCGGTTGTACTGCCAGGCCTTGAGCGCGAGCGGGATCAGGGTCTTGTTTTCGGGCTGGAACAGCCCGTAGGCGACCACCAGCGGATTGCCCCAGGGATCGTTCCACAGCCGGCTGCTGGAGCGGTCATTGAGATAGGCGGTGACCGGATCGGTTGCGGGCAGAATGCCGACCTTGGTCAGGAAGGCGGCCGAACGCTGCGGATCGAGATCCTTGAGCTGCGCCGAACTGAGCTTGCTGCCGTCGGCAAACATGTCCGGATCGGCGCTGCCGATGTCGTTGGTCTTGCTCCAGGGAAAGCCAAAATGGTGCGGCTTGCTGACGTCGAGGAAGGCGCCGCCAGCGGGTTCCGGGACGAGCGCACCAGCAGGGTAGGTGAAAGTGAGGACGCCGCCGACCGCGAGATCGCGCTGCACCACGAAGGTCGGGCTGCCCTCCTGCTCACCGAGACGGTTGATCTGCCGGAGCACCTCATTGATGCGCTGCGTGCCCTGCAAGGCCTTGGCGTTGAAGCGCACCTGGGGCAGGGCGGCGATGGCGAGTCCCGAGAGCACGGCGATGACGGTGACGACGGCGAGCAGTTCGATCATGGTGAAACCACGACTGCTCTGCGGAGCGATCCCGGATCTGCTCATTCCCGCACGTCCTGCCGGACATTGTCCACGCTGCCGTCCTGATCGTCGCCGGCGGCGATCGACTCGGCTCCGGCGCTGGTGAGGACGTCGGTGTCGAGCACGGCGTCCAGACCGGGATGCCAGCGGAAGCAGCCGTCGTTGCCCGCCGACATCAGGCGGATGCCACCATCACGTCCGACGGTGTAGAGGATCTCGCGCTGCCAGGCGTCATAGACCGCCAGACCGCGCAGACGGTAGGTCTTCCAGTCCGGCTTGCCGGAGTCGGGCCCACTGCTCATGGTGCCGTCGCGGATGCGGCCGGGTTCCCAGCGCGCGCGACCGTCGGCGGGTTCAACCCCCTCCTTCGACCACACCCGCCCGCTGTTGTCGAACGGCACGCCTTCCAGATTGTTGCCGGTCAGCCGCGCCGGCGGGCGCAGCAGGCTCTTGGCGTCGTCGTCGGGCGGGGAGAACAGCGCACCCAGACCGGCCAGCTCGGACTGCACGCTGCTGCTGCCGAACAGGTAGTCGATCGCCTTCTTGTTGCCCGCTGGCACGCCCGTCGCGGCCTCCAAATGGCGGTTGTCGGGATAGCGGTTGGCATCGTACGGCCCATCGCTCAGCAGCGCCGGCGGTCGCGGACGCGGGATGCGGCGGTGGCGCGTCACCGCTTCCAGGCCATCGCCGACGATGCCGATCAATTCGCGGCGCAGACCGTAGAGTATCGGCGTATCACGATCGGCGAAGACGTCGTCGGGCATGAGCACCCGGCCCTGGTCGGAGGTGAGCAGCCATTCTTCGGCGCCGGTGAGCGCGTCCCCGGCACGGTCGAGGCCACGCACCAGCGACCCACCGCCGACGGTGCCATCCGCGGCTTGCCGGCGACCGCGCAGGCCCCAGAACTCGGCGCGTCCAGCGCGCGAGCCGGCCAGGGGATGCTCGGCCGGGCTGACCGAACCCCCGCGGGAAGCGATGGTCAGTTCGATGCCTTTGCGCACTGACGCCAGGATGGTGGCGGTCTTCGATTTCTTCGAACCGATGCCGAGGATGTTGGCGGCGACCATCAGCATGCCGGCGAGCAGCGCGATGATCGAGACCACCACCAGCAGTTCGACGATGGTGAAGGCGTGGCGGGTGGGACGCGCGGGGGACATGTGCCCGGCCACGGTAACGCTGCGCGCTGCCGTCGCCATCGCAGGCACGACCGGGTGCGCGGCTACCACTTGCCGTCTCGCGGCGCGTCGGGCAGGCGTTGGATGACCGAGATGGTGCCGACCATGTTGCGGACATGCGACTGGGCGCGGCTTTCGTTGCTCCTGTTGATCCCGCGCCACGCGTAGTGCTCGGAACCCTGCTCGTTGTCGAGATTCTGGTAGTCGTGATCACCCACCGCGGGGCTCCATTCGATCAGGTACCACAACCGGCTTTCACCGGCCAGTGCCTGCTCGAAGACCTGTTGGGCGAAGGTGGGATCAGCGCCAAAGATCTGGCTCGCTCCTGCCGTGGCGAGCACCTCGCTCCAGTCCTTGAATCCCTGCGTGGCGCCGGCGCCGCAGGTCACGGCGAAACGCGCCGGACCGATGCGACAGACGCGGAACCAGGCCAGGTTGAGCGACTCCTGACGCGGCGTGCGGTCACCGGCCTTCCATTCCGGGAAGTTGTCGACGACGCGCTCGGGATCGGCATTGCGCAGCAGCGGGACGCCGAAGGTCGCGCTGGACGAGTCGGTCTCCATCGGGTTGGCCTGGGCCGGCGACACGGCATAGGGTGGGCGGACCATGGCATGCATGGGAAAGCGCCCGGCCCGGCCGATGGGAAAACGGCTGGCGTCATCGGCACCGGTCGCGACCGGCTTGGGACCGAGCTTGCCATCGCGCACATCGACCCAGCCATAGCCTTCCTCATGTTCCGGCGTGGCGGGATCATCCCAGCCCAGCCGCGACGCTTCCTGGACGTAGCTGCACGCCGCCACGAGCATCAGCCGCGCCTGCGCCTCGCGCACCACCATCGCGTTCTCTTCCGCATCAGCGCGCATGCGGGTGAGGAAGGCGACACTGAGCGCCACCATCAGCGCGGCGATGCCGGCGACCAGGATCAGCAAGGCGCCGCGGCGCGCGGCACCTTGCCGCACAGCGGTGCGGTCGTACGGACGTTCGCTCCGCATGCCCGAGCGTTGTTCGACCGCACTGTTGTCCCGCCGAACGACCGAACGGCCGAACCGCCAAACCGGTGGCATTTGCTCGCTCATTCGAAGAACTCCCCGCCATCCAGATTGCGGGTGGCGTCGTTGGGATCCCGGCGCTGCTGGCGGGCGCCGCGCAGGCTGGTGGACAGGGTCGAGAAGCTGATCTCGACCAGTTCGCCGGTGAGCGGGCTGGTCCAGCGCACCTTGCACAGGGTGGCGAAGCGGTTGTGGGTGAGATAACGCATCACCCCGACGCTCAACTCCGGCCAGTTGGGCGGCCGGATCGGCAGCATGGCCTGGTTGACGAAGGCGAGATCATAGATGCGTGAGATGTCGTTGTCGCTGGCGCCACCATTCTTGCCGCTGGTGAAGTTGCGGTGGTTCAACTCGACCAGCCGATTCGGCGGGAGCAATGCGGCGACGGTACCGCCATCGCGGTTGCTCTCGGTGGCGGGTACCACCAAGTAGCTGGTGTCCTTGGTCAGACGGTAGACGCCGCGCGGCATGCGCGTGCCGCCATCGCCGTTGGCGAACTGGCCCCCCGACCAGCTCCCGCCCCATTCCGGGGCGAAACCCTGATCGGTATCCCCGGTGCCGTCATAGCGGTTGTCGCCTCCGGGATCGCCATAGCTGCCGTAGATGGCATTGGCACCGGAGTAGTCGCACAGCCCGTAGAAGCCGAGGGCGTTCTTCAGATTGGTCTGCTGATTCATGTACCAGGTATGCGCTGGCGCGATGGCGCCGAAGGCCGGGCTGTCGCCCAAGACCCGGCCCAGGCTGCCAGCGGTCTTGACGTGAGCGAAGAGCTCATAATGGCCGAAGATCCGCGCGCTGCCGTCGCCGATGCGCTCGGCGTGATTGCCGTGGAACCAGGTGCGCGGATCGTTGGCGAGACGCGGACCGGGATCGAACGCGCGCTCGGTCTCCAGGAATGTCGTTGGTGTACGCGATGCTGCGAAGCCAACCGTGGAAAAAGGAGTGAAGGGAAGTCCCCGGTTTCTCGCGGCATCGTAGGTCCGCAGCTTCTGGCGGGCGGGATCGAGGGGATCGTCGCAGGCGGTCCAGAAGTCGGCCTCGTCGAGCGCCGCCATGAAACCAGCGCGCATCAGACCGTTCTCCAGGGACATGCGATTGGTAGCGGCGACGCTGGACGAGGCGACGCGAAAGCCGGCATAGGCCGTGCCGACGATGACCGTGCCCAAGGCGATGGCGATCAACGCCTCGATGATGGTGAAACCGCGGATGGCTGGGTCGGACATGGTGGCTCCTTCAGCGGATGACCGCGGGGACGCGCAGATCATAGAAATTAAAGCGACCCACATTCACCGCGCGCAGACGCACCGACTTGCGTACGGGTCCGCGATCGAACTTGCCATTGTAGTTGCGATCGGCGCCGTAGAGACCCATGAACACCGACTTCTCATTGGCGCCAGTGCCGCGGTCCTTGGTTCCATTGGCATCGCTTGATCCGACGTCGGAACCTTCGTTGAACGCGGTACCTGCGGGAAGATCGCGGATGGTTGGTTTGGTGAAGGCGACGACCTTCTCGGGATTGCGGAAACTGAACTGGTGGTGGTCAAAGAATTCCTGCCCCATCAGGCTGCCGACATTGTGACCGGCGGTCTTGGGCGCCTGCAACGGGTACTTGCTGGCGTCCACGGGGGCGCTCGGCGCCGACTCGAAATCGTCATAGCTCTGCCAGTCGACCGCCCAGAACACCATCTGACGGCAACGCTCGGCGGGCTCGAAAGGCGCGGTGAGCGTCACCCGGCTCTGATCGCCGAACACGCCGCCGCCCTGACCCCAGCGAGCGGTCTTGATGGTGGGGATGTCATCATCCTGGTAGCACTGCGAACGGCCGATGTTGCGGATCGGCGAGGCTGGCAGCGGCCGCCACTGGGTGGCGTTGACTCCGGCACCGAGGATCGGCCCGGTGAGCGCCTGGGGATGGTAGATGTCCCATTCGATCAGCGGGTGGTCCATCATGATGGTGCGGTTGAGCGGACGTGGCGCACCCCAGTCGTAGGGCCGGTTTGCAGCGAAGGACATCGCCAGGTTCATGCTGCTGTCGTGCAGCGCGGCAATCTTCCCGGTGGTCATGCGAATGGCTGGCGAGGCGCCACCGAAGGCGAAGGTCACCGTCGGGATGTCGATGCCACCGTCGAGGGCGGCCCTGGTGTGCCAGGCAGTCAGGCAGGAAGCGGCATGCGCCAGAAAGCGTAGACCCTGCACCTGTTTCCATTCGTCGGGCGCGGCCACAAAAGTCAGGATCGGAGTCTCGGTGTCGTAGAGAGCGGTCGGCAGACCCTTCTCGCGGGCATACCAGAGCGCGATCTGCACGTAGCGCAGCGCTGCGGCTCGTTTGGGATCGACTCCGCCGCCACCTCGGGCAGCCAAGCGATACGGCCGGTAGCCATACTGCTTGGTGACATCGGGAGCAGTGGACTCGAGCAGTTCGAAAACGCGGCTGATATCCGGGTCGGAGGTGTGTTCCCAGAGCAGGCCACCCTTGTCGGCGACATCGTTGTCATTGGGATCGCCAGCCGCACGGGTGAAGCCGGTATCGCCACGCTGCGGTCCGTGGATGGGCGGAGACGGCCACGGAATGTAGTATGGCCACGCCTTCCACGGGAAATACGGCATGGCGTTGGACTGCGGCAGGCCGCTGATCGCGAACACCAGCTTCTGCGATTCGTTCGGCGGCAGATCGGGACCGGTGGCGTCCTTGAAGTTGGTGGTGGCCTGCGCCTGCGAGTAGTAGATCTGTCCACCTTGATCAAGGATGCGCTGGATCTCGTCGTTGTCGCTGTCGAGGCGGCGGACGATGTCGAGCGGCAAGGGCATGATCCCGTAACGATAGCTGCTGACGCGCTTCTCCAGGTCATGCATCAGATTGCCGTATGAACTGCCGACCATCCATGGCGCCGGCGCTTCGATATCGATCGCCGGCTGACCGTTGTGGAAGGTGGTGTAGGCATCGGCCATCTCGATGGCCTTGGCGGCGGCGTAGATCTGGAAGCGCGCCATGGTCTGCGTCTTGATGCCGACCGGGAAGAGCAACATCACGCTGACCACGGCAACGCTGACGATGAGCAAGGACAGCGCGACTTCGAGCAGGGTGAGGCCGGATGAGCGGTGGATCGTCATGGCGCTCAGAACTCCAGGACGTTGATCAGACCGACGCGGTAGATCGCCAGCGCACTGCTCTGGCGGCCATCGAGGGTGCGCAGACTGATCCCGGCGATATCGACCGCAGGGGCGTTGGTCGCCGCCGTCACCACCGGCACGCCGGTGCGGTACTGGTACATCCAGCCGTTGCTGCCGATGAGCGGCTGCGCGCCCGAGTAGATCATGACGTTGCGGTTGAGCGTGCGTTTGTAGAGCGGCTGGTTGTCCGGGCCCTCCGCCCGCGCCCGATTGGCGAGCAGGATGCTGGCCTTGTCAGCCGTACGTCCGTAGGTCACGGCGACATAGGCCGGCACCTCGTCGGCGACCACCACCACACCGAAGTAGTCACTGCTGCGCGCGCTGGTGCGTGCGAGCTGACGAGCCGTGGTCGCGGCCCCGATCACCGCACTCGCTGCCTCGTTGACGCGGCCACGACGCACCGCCCCGACCAGTCCAGGAACCGACATGGCGGTGAGCAGGATGAGCACGCTGACCACCACCAGCATCTCGATGGCGGTGAAACCAGCGCGGCGGCGACCGTCGCCCGCGGGGTTGGCATGCACCGACTTCCGATCAATCGCCATTTTCTCTCCAGCTCTGGATATCGTCGGCCGTACCGTCGACGCGATCAGGTCCGGTCGACCAGACACCGAACCCGGTGGTGCCGTAGATGGTGGGATGGAAGGAGATGTGGAGCGGTTGTCCCCAGGGATCCTTCACCTGCCCCTTGGCGTTGATGGAACGTCTGACGATAGGCGCCTGGGTCATGGCCAGGAAGCCGCGATAGCCGGATCGCACGAGGTCGCGGGTGAACGGGCCATCAGCACTGTCCGACGCCGTTTCGGCCGGGCTGCCGTCGATGAGGCCATCACCGCCCAACGGTTCGCCGCCGACGGAATTGAGATCCCAGAGGTGACCCAGCCGGATCTGCTTGTTGCCGCCGCCGGTGTCGACCAGCACCGACCAGGTCCGAGTCGGATAGTTGGTGATCGCGGTGGCGACCGCGTTGATCAGGGTACGCGTCCCTTTGAGTTCGCTATTGCGCTGGATGTAGCGCCAGACGGGAAATCCGGTCGCCAGCAGCAGGAGCAGGATGCCGACGACGGTGATCATCTCGATGACGGTGAAACCGTCGCGGCCGCGGCCGGCGGGCCTGCCGCGGCGTCCGCCGGCGGTCACGCCGTCAAGCCAGCGCCGCCACCACGCCGCCGGTGCCGGCGGTGCGGCCGGCAACGCCGCCATCACCCGGGCGACGAAGGCCTCGTCGCGATCAGCGCGGCGCTCGCGGTCAGCGTAGCGGCTGAGTGCGATATCGACCCAGGCCTGGTGCAGCACCGGATCGACGTCGGCGGAAGGTTCCTCGCTGGTCGGTGCGGCGGGCGATGGAGCCGAGCGCAGACCATTGAGCGACCAACGGGCGGAATCGCTCATCGCTCCTCCTCTCCGCTGAGCGGGGTGATGTGCAGGAAGGACAGCTTGGTGTTGCGCGACAGACTGTCGCAGCCCACGGTCAACCGGCCGTCGGTGACGCGCACCCGGCGACGGCCGTCCAGCCAGGGCTGCTCTGCCGTCTGCGCCCCGTCCACCACCACCAAGCCTTCGGCGAGCAGGCGGTGCCGCGAATTCTCGTTATCGGGATCGCCGCACACCGCCCGCACCTCGTAGTCGCCGACGGGAACGGCGATCTCCCACCACAGCCCGTCGCAGCGCATGTCGTTGGCGCAGCGGAAGTGGGTGAGGGTATCGTGGCGGGCGTCCGGCGAACGCGGGTTGAGCCGGCTGCGCGTCTGCAGATTGGGTCGATTCCAGCCGTAGCTGAGACCGCCGTCACGGGCGCCGAAGCCGGCACCTGAATCAGCCAGATAGCCCGCCGGCACGGAAACCCAGGCCGGCTGGAAGTTGATGCGCATGGTGGACCCCGCCGGAGCGGTCGGGGCGGATGCAGCCGCGGGACGGCGGACGCTGAGCCGCTCGGCCTCGCCAGCCGCGGTGCCGCCGATCTTCAGCCGGCGTGGCAGGGCAACGAGCATGATCTCGCCTGCGGGCAAGCCGTTGGCGAAGTGGGCCAGGCGCCAGCGTGATCCGACCCGGGAGAATTCTCCGACCCAGCACTGGTACGCGAAAGTGACGACCGGTCCACGCGGTGCCTCGTCGATGGTGAGGGCGAACGTCTCGTCATTCGCCATCAGGGAGAACTTCAGGAACTGATCGGTCAGGCAGACGACCTCGAGGGTGCAGCGGTCAGGAAGTTGACCAAGGTCGATCGCCCGGGTGGTTCCCGTGATCTCGCGACGGATGAGGTCCTGGGGCAACCAGTCCGTGGGCAGCGGGCTGGTGGCGGCACCAGCGCTACCGACCGCGGCGCGCCAACCGCCTTCGACGCGCAGCGGCGCGCCAACGCCGGCATCGAGGCTCACCGTCCCGGCGCGCATCGCCAGATCGGCACCGGCGCCGCTACGCGACAGCTCGAATTCGGTACCCAGGACCGTGACCTGGGCACGTCCGGCCGCGATCTGCATGGGCTGCCGCTGGTGCGCGACGTCGGCGGTGACGGCACCAGCGATCAGGTCGAGGCGCTTGCCGCCCCACCATCCGTTGGTCACGGCAGCAGCGGATGCGGCACGCAGTTCGCACACCGTGCCATCAGCCCACACCAGGCTGAGCGCACCGCCGTCGCCGACCCGCACCGTCTCGCCTGCGCGCAGGGTCCGGCCTGGCAGCAACGGCCGACCGTCCACCGCGGCCTCACCGCGCACGCTGCCCACCACCGGCAGATCGGCGCTGGGACGCAGCCAGGCCACGACCGCAATGAGCGCAACCAACCCCGCAGCGCACTTCACCGCCACACCGTGCCAGGCGTGGGATGAGATCACCTGCGGCCGTCGCGCCGACTGACGACGTCCGACCCGCGGACGCGACGCCGACGCGCGGATGAGTTCGACGGCGGTGGTAGTCGAGCCTGGCACCGCATGCACGCCGGTGCCATCGGCGAGCAGCGTCATCACCCGCCGGGTGAAGCCGTCATCGTCCTGGCGTGGCGCCCAGGCCAACGTGCGCAGCAGACCATCGACGGCGTGGTCGATGGCTTCAGGCTGGGGAAGGCGGTCGCCGGTGCTCACGGGCGGGTCCCCGCCGCTGGCTGGACACCGTGGCCGGTGATGCAGAGATGCAGGAACTCGCGGCCGCGCTGCAAGCGCTTGCGCACCACTTCCTCGCTGGTGCCCGAAGCGGCGGCGATGTCGGCGCAGGAACGCTCACCGAAATAGAAGGCCTCGAGCGATGAGCGCACCAGGCCGCTCAATCGGTCGAGGCAGGTGCGCAAGGTGACCAGACGGTCATCGCCGGACTGCTCGTCGATGCGATCCCAGGTCTCATGCAAGCCATCGATGCCTTCGAGAGTCGCCGGATCGAGGGCCGAGACCGCGCGCGCGCGCTGATGCTCAAGGTACTTGAAGCGGATGATCCCGCGCATCCATGCCGCGAAGTCGCGGCTGGCGTCGTAGCGGTCGAACTTGCGGTAGGCGATGATGAACGAGTCCTGGACCAGGTCCTCAGCCAGGGCGCGATCCTTGACCAGGGCCTGGGCATAGGAGATCAGCCGCACGTGGTGCTCACGCACCAGGATCTCGAAGGCGGTGCGCTTGCGGTCGATGGTCGACGAGATGGTCATGAAGCTGCCTGTCATTGGCCCAGACGCGTGTCCAGGTGACATATACCCCAGGTCATCGGTGGGGGACAGGGCCTGACGCATCACACACGCTTTTTGCCCGAAAAACTGCGCTATTCGAGCGTTGTGCTGCGTGCTGCACGAGCACGGATTGCGGTTCCCGGGCGGGCTGCATCGGGCGACCCGCTTGGCTTCGCTGCACCACCACGCAGGCTGCGGCCATGCCCAACGTCGCCGTGGTCGGAGCCTCATCTAAGCCGGATCGCCCCAGTCACCAGGCTGTGGTCGGCTATGTCGGCCGCGGTTGGACGGTCTGGCCGGTGCATCCCTCGGGTCAGGCGGTCGCCGGCCTGGCGACGGTACGTACCCTGGCCGAGCTGCCTGGACGTCCCGATATCATCACCTTGTACGTCAACGCCGAGTCCGGACTGGCCATGCTCGACCAGATCGTCGCCTGCCAGCCGACGGTGCTGTGGCTGAATCCAGGCGCTGATGGCGAACCCTTGGCCTCGGCGGCGCGAGCGCGCGGCCTCACCGTGGTCGAACGCTGCAACCTGATGGCGCTGGTCCACGGCGATCCGCTGGCGCAGGTCGGACCGGCAGGCTGACGCTCGCTCCCTCCCACCTCCCGTAGCGCTGCTCGGCGCTATGCGCCTGCGCTCCGCCACTGTCGGGATGCGTCGGCGTCGCAGCCGCTCACGGCGCGTGCTGACGCACCAGCATCGCCTCGTCTTTGGCACCACCGCGTTCGGTGATGAGCTGGCCGGTGTCATTTTCCAGCCGTCCGACATCGCCTTCCAGGCTGAGCAGGGTTCCCGGATCGGGCTTGGCGATGCTCATGCCTTCGGCAGGGATCAGGCGCAGAAACAGGTAGTCGACGCCGACGCCCTGCCCGGGCACGGGGCTGACCTGATCCGCCCACTGCACCTGGGTGGCGAGGTCACGGCATTTGTCCTCCTCCTTGGCCAGTTCACCGACGGCGAGCAGCACCGAGATGCCACCGCTCACCTCTTCGAATGGCTGCGTCGACACCACCCGGCCGAGCACCGCACCCTGCTTCTTGGGGAAGAACTTGCGACCGTTGGCCAACTCGACCGGCTCGCGGTTCTTCTTCGCCAGAGTCCCGGTGCGCATGGCGTGGTCGAGGCGGTCGTAGTTGGGCTCGATGAAGGCGGCCGAACTGCTGCGCAGCAGCAGGTAGAGCAGGCCGATCACCACCAACGCCCCGCCTGCCAGCCCGGCCAAGCCCTGTGGCTGCATGAACCAGGGCTTGATCATCGGATCGTCGGGACGTTTGGCGCACGTCCGGCAGGTGGACCGGTCTGGCTTGTTGCCGGTGCCGCAGTGCGGACACAGCCAGAGATCCTTGCGCGAGCCCGGTTTGAGATCGGGATCGTCCGGGCCGTCGAGGCTCTCAGCCTCCGGCCGCACGGTGCGACCCGTGCCAGTACGAGCGTGGGAGCCGGTGCCTGGGCGCTTGATCGTCGTCGTGGTCGGACGCTGGGCACCTGGCCCCGGGGGCGAGCCCGGCGGCAGGGTGGCGGTGTCGGCGCCGACATCGACGCCGGAAAAGGGATTGAAGGGCACCTCAAGCTTGTCGGCGCTGGCGGCCTTGGGCTTCTTCGGCGCGATGTCCTCCTTGAATAGCGGTTCGTCGTCGGCAACCGGAGCGGGAGGCGGCTTGGCGCTCGTCGCCGGCTTGGCCGGTTTGGCCGGCGCGGGATCATCGATGAAACCGGGGAATTGCTCGTCACTCATCGGATGCTCCTCAATGTCCGGCCAGGGCGGCGCCGGCAGCCTGCCGCACGGCGATGGCAAGGGCGCTGGCTTCCGCCGCCGTCGGCGCCTCGGCAATGATACGGCTGACCGGCTCGGTGCCGGACGCGCGCAGGTGTACCCAGCGGTCGGGCCAGGCCAGCTTCAACCCGTCACGGGTGTCGACGGTGGCGCCGCGCGCCAGGGCATGCGCCTGCACGCGCGGCAGCGCTGCCGCAACGGCGTCGCGGTCGAGCGCGATCTTCTCCTTATGCATGGCGTAGGCCGGGATGCCGGCCACCACCTCGTGCAGGGCGGCGCCTTCGCGCGCCAGCAGATCGAGCACCAGGGCCATCCCGGCCTGGCTGTCGCGGCCGATCACCACGCGCGGATCGATGACCCCGCCGTTGCCTTCGCCGCCGATGACGGCGCCGTGACGTTCCATGGCGTCGACCACGTGCGCCTCGCCGACGCGGCTGCGTTCGACGCGGGTGCCGAAGCGGGAAGCGACGTCATCGAGCATGCGGCTGGTCGACAGGTTGGTGCAGGCCACCACCTGACGCGGCGATGAGCCGGCGGCGATGGCAGCGCCGATGCGCGCCAGCGCGCACAGCACCAGGGTGTACTCCTCGCCGATGTAGCGGCCGCGCGCGTCGATGATGGCGAGGCGGTCGGCGTCAGGATCCTGGACGAAGCCGAGGTCGGCGCCGGCGGCGGCGACCAGGGCGCAGGTGGTGGCGAGATTGGCCGCGGTCGGCTCGGGGTCGCGCGGAAACGGCTGGTCTGGCCGCGTCCACACCGGCACCACCCGACAGCCCAGCCGGGCCAGGAGGCGCGGCGCGATGACGCTGCCAGCGCCGTTGACGCTGTCGATGAGCACGGTGAACCGCCGGGCGCGGATGCGTTCGACATCGACGTTGCGCAGGACGCGCGCGAGATGGACGTCGAGCGCGCCGTCGTGCAGACGCCAGCCGCCGACGCCGGCCCAGCGGCTCCAGGTTGGTGGCTTCGCGTAGGCGGCGAGCAGGCGGTCGAGCTGGGTCTGGTCGATGTTGCGACAGGTGCCGCTGAAGAACTTCAGCGCGTTCCATTCCACGTTGTTGTGGCTGGCCGAGACCTGGATGCCGCCGGCCGCCGACAGTTCGCCGATCATCACCGGCACCGTCGGCGTCGGCACGATGCCCAGGTCGATGACGTCGCAACCCGCCCCGCGCAGACCGGCCGCCACCGCCTGGGCGAACAGTTCGCCGGTCGGCCGGCTGTCGCGTCCCAGCACCACCCGCCCACCCTGCGCCACGGTCGCCGCGAATGCCGCCGCCAGGCCCAGCGCCTGATCGGGCGCAAAGGTCTCGCCGACGATGCCGCGGATGCCGGAAACGGAGACGACTGCGCGCAGGGCCGGAAAGGACATGTGGCGCACATGAAGCACCCGCGCCCGGGAAATCAACCCAACGGCCGAACCGCTGGGGGTGGACGCCTCGCCCTGGCACCACCGGAGACCGTCACTAGAAGCGCGACCACGGAGCCGCGCCATGCCCCTGGTCGACATGCCTTTGGCCGAACTGCGCACCTATCAGGGCCGCAATCCCTGTCCCGCCGATTTCGACGTCTTCTGGGACGCCTCGCTGCGCGAACTCGATCGCGTCGATCCGCAGGTCGAACTGCGGGTGGCGCCGTTCGCGGCCGCGGGCACCGAGTGCTTCGATCTCTACTTCAACGGCACCGGTGGCGCGCGCATCCACGCCAAGTACCTGCGCCCGGTGGTGGCCCGGGGCGTGCGCTCGCCGGTGGTGCTGCTCTTTCACGGCTACTCCGGCCACAGTGGCGACTGGTTCGATAAGCTGGCGTGGGTGGCGCAGGGTTATTGCGTCGCCGCCCTCGACGTGCGCGGCCAGGCCGGCCAGTCCGAGGACAAGGGCGGCGTGCGCGGCACCACCCAGAACGGCCACATCATCCGCGGCCTCGACGAGGACTCGCCGAGCAAGCTGCTGTTCCGCAACATCTACCTCGACACCGCCCAGCTCGCGCGCGTGGTCATGGACTTCAAGGAGGTCGACACCGCCCGCGTCAATGCCACTGGTGGTTCGCAGGGCGGAGCCCTCACCATCGCCTGCGCCGCGCTCGAACCGCGCATCCGTCGCGCTGCTCCCGTCTTCCCCTTCCTGTGCGACTACCAGCGGGTGTGGGAGATGGACCAGGCCAAGGACGCCTACGCCGAACTGCGCACCTGGTTCCGCAATTTCGACCCGCGCCACGAACGCGAATCGGCGGTCTTCACCCGGCTCGGCTACATCGACCTCCAGTTCCTGGCCAAGCGCATCCAGGCCGAAGTGCTGATGGCGGTCGGCCTGATGGACAGCATCTGCCCGCCGTCGACGCAGTTCGCCGCCTTCAACCGGATGACCTGCCCCAAGGACACCGTCATCTACCCCGACTTCGGCCACGAGAACCTGCCTGGCCTGAGCGACCGCATCTCGCGGTTCATGGCGCAGGGGCTGGACAGCGCACGGGGCGTGGCGGGGTGAGATCGCTGATCGCTGATCGCTGACTGCTGACTGCTGACTGCTGACTGCTGACTGCTGACTGCTGACTGCGGTGGACGTGCCGCTCAGGGACCGTGAACCGTTCGATACGCGCGCCGGATGAACTCACCGCGCGTCACGGTCGGTTCCAACGCCAAGGCCGGCACTCCGGCCTTTTCTCCGATCGCCTTCCAACCCGTCGCCAGGGCCGCGTCCAACCCCACGTCGAGCCCCACCTCATGCCCGGGGTAGGTGGCGAAATACTGGCCGGTCAGCGCCTTGCCCCGCGCTGCTTTGATTCCGTCCGCACGTGGTTCGACGCCATGCAGGCCCCCCAGTTGGCCCCACCACTGCACCGCGACGAAATCCGCGGAACCGGGCAGCACATCGCTGACATAGATGGTCGCGGAACCGGCCGCGCGCAGCCGCTGTTGCAGGGTGGAGACCGCCACCTCCTGCACGCGCTGGTTCTTGCTGAGCGCTTCCGACGCGGCGAAGCCGGCCGCCTGACCCAGCGACATCCAGATCGGTTCCAGGCGCAGTGCGCAGAAGCCGACATGGGACGCTGACACCGCCACCGGCACCAGCAGGTTGCCCAGGTGCTTCGGCAGGATCACACCGTACGGGATCTGATAGGGCATCACCACGCGATAGAACTCGCCGACATGCCGGCCGCCGAAGAGCGGACCTTCGTGCCCGGTACCGTGGCAGTTGGGGCCGTATTCGCCCATGGCGATGCTGTCGCGTTGGAATACGCAGCGCATGTCGCCCGCGACCTGCTCGGTGTCGTTCTGGGTGAACACGTACCGGCCGATCATGCGGCGCGCCTCGCGCACGTAGAGCTGCTCGGGAAGGTGGCCGGTGTCCGTGAACTCGTCACGGCACAATCCCCATTCCAGCGCTTCATCACGGTAGCGTGCCGGCACTGCCGGATCGTTCTGGATGAACCACAGCATGCCGAGGTTGTAGCGCAGGTGCGCGGCTTGGACGCGCTGGCGGGCGGCGGCGTCTCCATCCGGCCAATCCAAGTTGGCAGCGGGCATCGACAAACGGACGGCCGAGCTGGAGACGTCATTGATGTCGAACTTGCCATTGGGGATGGCCGGAACCTGCATCTTGTAGAACCCGGTCGCACGGCCCGAGTTCTCGGCGAACACCTTGGCGAAGGAACCTTTCTCCAGCAGCGGCAGCAGGTCGGCGAATCCGGCGCGATCGTAGCCGGCTGGTTGCGGGATGGCCACGCGGTTGGCCGCCATGCGGGTCATGCACAGACGGAAGTTGTAGGCCTGGAGCTGCTGGTCGGCCGCCTCGGGCGCGAGCGATTCCCCGTATTCGGCGCGGCCCTCCCTGCCGACGCGCCACAGCCGGTCGCCGTGCAGTCCCTCCTGGGCCATGACCCGTCGCCCTTGCGTGCTCGCCTGCCAGGACCGATCGGCCTTGGCCATCAGGTCACCTTCGTAGGTGGCATCGATGAAGACCGTGGCCACGACGGTCAGCGGCTGTCCATCCGGTCCGGCCAGGGTGATCCGCCGGATCTCGGGACCGGCTGCGTCGGCTTCGACGATGGCATCGACCAGCCGGTGCCGGGTGAGCACGCGGATCGACGGCACCTCGGTCAGCATGCGTTCCAGGACCAGGCGATTGACGTGCGGTTCGGCCTGGGTGCCCAGGCGGCAGCCGTGCGCTTGCGGCGAATCCTTCCCGTAGCGTTCCTGGTAATGCGCGTGCACCCGTCGGGTGAAGGCCAGGAAGGCGCCGGTCAGCCCTTCGTGGGCATGGTAGTCGCTGTGGCTGAGCCCATTGGTCACCATCCCCCCGACCCAACGGTAGGGTTCGATCACCAGCACGCGCTGGCCTGACGAACCCGCCGCAATTGCGGCGGCGATGCCCGCGGGCGTTCCGCCATAAATGGCGACCCCGGTGGCGATGTCCGCGGCCATTGCGCCGGTCAGCAGCAGCAGAGCGGCAAGGATACGGCCGAGTCGCACGGTGTGGGTCCCTAGAATCGTGGTGCAGCGCGGCGGCAGACGGTGCCTGGCAGGAGGCTAAATGCCAGTCGTCGACGAATGGTACGTTGCTGAGTCCTGGCCATTGCCCCCCTCCCAGCGGGTCGGACACTCCCGCCCGGATATGACCGCCGCCTCCTCCTTCCTCTCGCAAGCCGCTCTGCGCCGGGTGAAAAAGCCACGCATGCGAGGGGCGTTCAAGCCCATCGACGCGGCGCGCCGGCAGCTTGGGCTGCTGTCGGTGGCCGACGCGACCGGGCAGGCGCGCCTGCACTGGCTGATCGACCTGGCCACGCAACGCATCGAGGACGCGCGCTTTCTCGCCTTCGGCGATCTGACCAGCCACGCCGTCGCCGACGCCTTCAGCGAACTGGCGCGCGGCAACACCGTCGGGGCAGCCTGCGCGCTCACCGCCGAGCAGGTCGAGAGCCTGCTGCGCGATGACCCGGTCACGCCGGCCTTCGGCGACGCCGGGCTCGAACCGCTCGGCTTCCTGCGCGATCTCCAGGACCGCGCCGAGCGAGCGCTGCCCGCGCTCCGCCTGCTGCCCAAACCGAACGAGACGCCGATCTACGAGCGCAAGCGCAAGCAGGACTGGGACGCCCATGACCTAGCATGGCTGCCGCTGCCGCTGCTCCAGAAGGCGGCCAAGGTCGAGGCGATGGTCGCCGAGATGCTGCGCCAGCGCGTCGAGCACCCTGGTCTCGCCTACACGATCACGGCGATCAACGACGACTTCCGCGTGCTCATCGCCTTCACCGGAACGCCCGCCGAACAGATCCCGACCCTGGCGAGATTCCTCGAAGACGCGCTGCGTTCGCGCCTGCACCCACACCTGACCGTGGAAGCGACATGAGCGATCCCGCCGCACCATCCGCTGCCGACACCGACGCTTACAAGTACGGCTTCACCTCGGCCGTCGACGCCGTCACCCTCGGCCGCGGCTTGAACGAGGAAATCGTCCGCGCGATCTCGAACGCACGCGGCGAACCGCAGTTCCTGCTCGATTTCCGGCTCAAGGCCTACCGCAAATTCCTCACCATGGAGGAACCCGACTGGGCGCACGTCGACTACCCGGCGATCGACTACCAGGCCGTGCAGTACTACTCGGCGCCGCGCCGCGCCACCGACGCGGCGGACAAGCCGACCTACGACAGCCTCGACCAGATCGATCCGGAGGTGCTGCGCACCTTCGAGAAGCTGGGCATCCCGCTCGATGAACAGAAGCGCCTGTCCGGCGTCGCCATCGACGCGGTGTTCGATTCGCAGTCGGTGGCGACCACGCACCAGGCCAAGCTCTTCGATGCCGGAGTGATCTTCTGCTCGTTCGCCGAGGCGGTGCACGAGTTCCCGGCCCTGGTCGAGCGCTGGCTGGGCAGCGTGGTGCCGATCCACGACAACTACTTCGCCTGCCTCAACAGCGCGGTGTTCTCCGATGGTTCTTTCGTCTACATCCCGCCGTACACGCGCTGCCCGCTCGAACTGTCGACCTACTTCCGCATCAACAACACCGAGTCCGGCCAGTTCGAACGCACGTTGATCATCGCCGACGTCGGAGCGTACGTCAGCTACCTCGAAGGCTGCACCGCGCCGCAGTCGAAGAAGCACCAGTTGCACGCCGCCGTGGTCGAGCTGGTCACCCTCGACCACGCCGAGATCAAGTATTCGACCGTGCAGAACTGGTACGCCGGCGATCCCAAGACCGGTGAAGGCGGCGTCTACAATTTCGTGACCAAACGCGGCGCCTGTCGCGGCAAGCGCAGCAAAATCTCGTGGACGCAGGTCGAGACCGGATCGGCGATCACCTGGAAATACCCGTCGTGCATGCTCATCGGCGACGGTTCGGTGGGCGAGTTCTACAGCGTGGCGCTGACCAACGGCCGCATGCAGGCCGACACCGGCACCAAGATGTGGCACATCGGCAAGGACACGCGTTCGACCATCATCTCGAAGGGCATCGCCGCCGACCATTCCAGCAACGTCTACCGCGGCCTGGTCAAGGTGAACCCCAAGGCCGACGGCGCCCGCAACTTCACCCAGTGCGACTCGATGCTGGTGGGCAAGGACAGCACCGCTCACACCTATCCCTACATCGACGTGCAGAATCCCGGCGCCCAGGTCGAGCACGAGGCGACGACGTCGAAGATCAGCGAAGAGCAGCTCTTCTACCTGCGCAGCCGCGGCATCGGTTCCGAGGAGGCGATCAGCGCCATCGTCAGCGGCTTCTGCAAGGAGGTGCTCGCGGTGCTGCCCCTGGAGTTCGCGGCCGAGGCGCAGAAGCTGCTGACCATGAAGCTGGAAAATTCGGTGGGCTGACCCGATGACTGTCGCCTTGAACCGCTCCCATCTGCTGCGCGTCGTCCGTCGTCTGCCCGTGGGCTGCACGCTGGAGGAGGCGATCAACCGCATCAACCTGCGGGCCGCGATCGAAGAGGCCGAAACCGACGTCACCGCTGGTCGGACTCATACCCAAGCCGAGGTGATGCACTATTTCGAGAGGCGATGGCAACGCCGATCCTAGTGATCTGGTCGGACGCGGCCAAACGCCACATCATCGAGATCCACGACACCATCGCCTGGGGTGGGCCGCGTACAGCCCAGCGGTTCGTCATCGCCTTGATGGGCAGCACTGATGGGCTTACGCGCCATCCCCTGCGGCCACCCCATGCACGAGATCGACTGCCCCGCTGACGAGAACCCGTACCGCGAAATCCACTTCCGACGCTATCGCATCATCTACCGCGTCACCGATACCCGGGTCATCATCCTGGGTGTCTTCCATCACGGTCGCCAACTCGACCTCAGCATTCTGGAATCCTGATCTCCCGATGCTCGACATCCGCGACCTCACCGCCGCCATCGACGACCACGTCATCCTCGACCGTCTCTCGCTGAGCGTGCCCGCTGGACAGGTGCATGCGATCATGGGCCCCAACGGTTCGGGCAAGAGCACCCTGGCCAAGGTGGTCGCCGGACATCCCGCCTACACCGTCACCGCCGGCACCATCAGCTTCCTTGGCCAGCCGCTCGCCGACATCGCGCCCGAGGATCGCGCCCGTCGCGGCATCTTCATCGGCTTCCAGGCCCCGGTCGAGGTTCCCGGCGTCAACAACTCCGACTTCCTGCGCCTCGCGCTCAACGCCAAGCGCACCGCCAATGGCCAGGCCGAGATGAAGGCCGCCGAGTTCGCCCCCCTGCTGGCCGCGAAGATGGCGGCGGTCGAGATGGACGTGGCGTTGAAAGACCGCGCCCTCAACGCCGGCTTCTCGGGCGGTCAGAAGAAGCGCAACGAGATCCTGCAGATGCTGGTGCTCGAACCGCGCCTGGCTGTCCTCGATGAGACCGACTCCGGCCTCGACGTCGATGCGCTGCACGCGGTGGCCAACGGCATCAACGCCTTCCGCTCGCCGGAGCGCGCCATCGTGCTGATCACCCACCACCAGCGCCTGCTCGATCTGGTTCGCCCCGATCGTGTGCACGTCCTCGCCCAGGGCCGCATCATCCATAGTGCCGGACCCGAGCTGTCAGCGTGGATCGACCACAACGGCTACGACGAGCTGGTGGCCAAGCATGGCTGAGACTGCTGTGGCGGGCGGTGAGGCCGCTGTGCCGGATTGGAACGCGCTGCGCGCTCTGGCGGCGCGACGAGCGACGGAGATCGGCCTGCCGACGAATGCCGACGAGGATTGGCGGTACGTGCGGCTGGCTGCTCTCGGTGGAGCGTCGACGTCAAGCGCTGACAGCAGCCGTCCTGCTGCCCCGACTGGAGCGAACGCCAGCGCCCGCGCCTTCTTCGATCATGCCATCAGCCTGGCGCCGACACATCCGCTGGTCGAAATGTGCGATGGCCGCATCATCGCCGCCCGTGCGCTTCCCGTCGGTGTCCAACTCGATGATCTGCTGGCGCCGGCGAACCCCGATGCCGCCCGCTACCGGCAGCGCTGGGCCGGCTGCCTGACCTCTGCGGACGACGTCACCACCTGCTGGAGCGTCGCCGACCTCAGCGGGGCGATGCGTGTCCGCGTCAACGCTGCCGTCTCCGCGCCGCTGCTCCTCCTCGCCAGCAGCATCGTCGGCGCGCATGGGCTGCGTCTGGTCATCGAACTGGAGGCTGGCGCCGCCCTGACCGTGATCCTGGTCCACGCCGCCCACGGCAGCGCGCGCAGCAGCGTTGGCATCGAGGTCGACGCCGGCGCCGGTGCGCGTCTCATCGTGGATGAACTCCAATTCGCACCCCGGGAAGCCGGAACGACCAACCTGCTCTTCTCCAACGCCTGGCTCCACCTCGCCCGCGATGCCCGCGTGACCTGGACCACCGTCGCCGAAGGCGGCGCCCTGGTGCGCAGCCGGATCACGGCCGTGCTCAGCGAGCCCGGCGCCGAGGTCGTTCTCCACGGCCTCGCCGTGCTCGCTGGCCACCGCCAAGCGCACCAGTTCACCCGCGTCGAACATCGCGTCGGCGACACGCGCAGCCAGCAGCTCTACAAGAACCTCGCCGACGGCTCGGCCACCGCGAGCTTCGACGGCCTGGTCACCATCGCCCACGGCGCCGACGGCGCCGCCGCCGAGCAGACCAACCACAACCTGCTGCTGTCCCCGACCGCGCGCATCGACACCCGGCCGCAACTCGACATCCACGCCGACGACGTCAAGGCCAGCCACGGCGCCACCGTCGGCCGGCCCGATCCGGAAGAACTGTTCTACCTGCGCACGCGCGGTCTCGGTGCTGATGCCGCCATGGCCATGCTCACGCGTGGTTTCGCGGCTGAAATTGTCGAACTGCTGGCCACACCGTTCGCCAGATTGATGTCGACGATGGACGTGCTGGCAGACCTGGACACATCCGCCAAAGGAGATGGTCCTGGCATTGGGCGTCCCGGAGGGCCCACACGAGAATAGCCCGCCACTTCAGTGGCGGGTCTGGTGCCAAAATCTGGCCAGTCCCGCAGGGACGGCTGAGTTTCATGGCCAATTCAACCGTCCCTACGGGACTGACCCTTGGTGTCCGTTCCCGCCACTAGAAGTGGCGGGCTATTCTCGTGGCGCCCCGCTGGGGCTCATCACGACATCACGCTGGGACCAAGGCAACAACGCGAATCTCCAGATCGGGTACGTTTGGCACGAGGATCCCCGATGCGCACGTTCGGCTTTCTGTTCCTGCTCACGATCGGCGCAGCCATGGCCGTGGACCAGCCGCGATCCACCGTCGTCGAACCTCCTTTCTGGCGCCTGCCGACCATGGTCGGAGACCCGCTGTTCTTCATCCAGGAGGACGGCCGCGACCTGGCCACGGCGTCGCTGCTGTTCTTACCCACCGCCGCGCCGCGACTGACCAGTTCGACCGGCGAAGTCACCTACGAACCCGACCAGGACTTCACCTGGACGAAGGGCAGCCGCGACCTGGTGCTGACCAAGGGCTCGCGCATTCCATTCAGGACCGTGGCGCAGATGCATCCCGCGCGCGGCGCGCCGCAATCCATCAATCAGTCCCGTGACGGGAAGACTGCGATTTTTTTCAGTCTCGGGCGAGTATTCCACGATCTCCAGGTGCTGGCGACTTACGACCACACCGAGGCCTGGGATGGTGCGACGCCGCGCTTCGCCGGCGAGCGGCTGCCGAAGACCCTGGCCAAGCTCAAGGCGAAGCAGCCGCTACGTTACGTGGCGCTGGGGGACAGCATCACTTTCGGCCATGACGCTTCGGCACTGGCCAATGCCAAGCCGATGCAGCCGCCTTACGCCGGCCTGGTTCCACTGCTGCTGCGCGAACATTTCCACGCGGAAGTCGCTTTGACCAATCTCGCGATCAGCGGCAAGGCCTCGGGCTGGGGCGTGACCATGGCGCCGAAGGTCGCGGCCGAACATCCTGATCTGGTCTCAATCGCCTTCGGCATGAATGAGACCGGCTTGGCCGCAGCGAAATTCTCGGACAACATCCGCGCGACCATGGACGCCGTACGCAAGGCGGCGCCGGATGCTGAGTTCATCCTGGTCGCGGGCATGGCGGGAAATCCGGAATGGTCAGCGCTGCGTCCCGCGGCATTCCCGGAATTCCGCGACGCCCTGGCCAAGCTGAGCGGCGAAGGCGTGGTGCTCGCCGACGTGACCGCGGTGTGGCTCGACCTGCTCAAGCGCAAGAAGTTCGCAGATCTGACCGGAAATGGCGTGAACCACCCCAACGATTTCGGCCATCGTGTCTATGCGCAGGTGCTGGGCGCGCTGCTCATGGAGTGAAGCCGGCGCTGCGCGGCAGGAAGAGCAGGAAGAGCAGGAAGAAGAGCCGAGAACAACTCGGCGATCCCAGGTAGGCAACCACCTGCGAGCCGAATCAGGCCGGGCATCGGCGGTAGCGCCTCCGCCGCGACGCCTACCCTGCGCGCAATGCTCTTCGATCCCGATGCCATCCGCGCCGAATTTCCCGGTCTGGCGGGCACCGCCAACGGCAAGCCCTTCGTCTACCTGGACAGCGCCGCCACCGCGCAGAAGCATGTCTCGGTGATCGAGCGCATGGACCGCTTCCTGCGCAGCGAGTACGGCACCGTCCATCGCGGCCTGTACGCGCGCAGCGTGCGTTCGACGCAACTCTATGAGCAGGCGCGCGTGCAGGTGCAGCGCTTCCTGAATGCTGGCAGCGAACGCGAGATCGTCTTCACCATGGGCTGCACCGACGCCATCAATCTGGTGGCGTGGTCGTGGGGGCGCGCGCATCTGAAACCCGGCGACCGCGTGCTGATCACCGGCATGGAGCACCACGCCAACATCGTGCCCTGGCAAATCACCGCCGAGCTGACCGGCGCCGAGCTGGTGGCGTGTCCAATCCACGACGACGGCAGCCTCGATATGGAAGCCTTCGACCGCCTGCTCGACGGCCGGGTCAAGCTGGTTGGCGTCGTCCACGTCGCCAACAGCCTGGGTACGGTCAATCCGGTCAAGGAGATCGTCCGCAAGGCGCACGCCGTCGGTGCGCGCGTGCTGGTCGACGGCGCGCAATCGGCGCCGCACCGGCTGATCGATGTGCAGGATCTCGACTGCGACTTCTTCGTCTTCGCCGGCCACAAGGTCTACGGACCCACCGGCATCGGCGTGCTCTACGGCAAGCTCGGCGTGCTCGATGCGATGCCGCCCTGGCGCGGCGGCGGCGAAATGATCGAGCGCGTCACCATCGCGCGCACCACCTTCGCGGCGCCACCGGCGCGCTTCGAGGCCGGCACCCCGCCTATCGTCGAGGCCATCGGCCTGGCGCAGGCCTGCGCCTGGCTGATGTCGCTCGATCGCGCTGCGGTTGAACGCCACGAACGCGAACTGTTCGCCTACGCCGAAACGCGCCTGGCCGAGATCCCCGGCCTGCGCCGCATCGGCACGGCGCCTGACCGCAGCAGCGTGCTCGGATTCGTCATCACCGGGGTGCACGCCGCCGATCTCGCCAACATCCTCGATCTCGAAGGCGTGGCGGTGCGCGCCGGACATCACTGCGCGCAGCCGGTGATGGACCGCTTCGGCGTGCCGGCCACCGCCCGCGCCAGCCTCGGCGTCTACAGCGTGCGCGATGACATCGATCGCCTCGCCGCCGGGCTGCGCAAAGCCGTCGACATCCTGGGCTGAACCACGCAACCCGCCGTCATCGCGGCAGTTGCCTGCGCGTGAGACGATACGGTAAAAACAGCGCTGCGCGTGATTGCCGCCACCCTGGGCGGCACCATCCTGCCCGGCTGCCAAGGAGGCCGCCATGCGCCTGACCGTGACCCTGTCGCTGCTGGCGTTGTCGCTCTCCATCCCCGTGATCGCCGGTGAAGGCGGTCGGCTCGACCGCGTCCGCGGTGCCGCCAGGCAGGGCAACGGTGGTGGCGACGGCGGTGGGAACAACAACCGCAACGACTATTTCTACGGCTCCGCCTTCTTCGGTTACGGTTACGGATATGGCTACGGATACGGCTACGACGACCCGTGGAACCAGGGGCAGCCCTACGTGTATTGGCCGCGGTACCGCTTCCCCAGCCATCCCTACGCCGAGGGCTACAGCGGCTGGATGGTGCGCATGACCGATCCGTCGCCGCTGCTGCGCCGGGGGCCGGCGCCGGCGCCCGCGCCCGCCAAATCTCCGGCAGCGGCCCCGACGCATGGCGTCAAGCCCAGTGATCCACCGACCGGATCCGCCACACCGGATGCCGCTGCGCCGGCGGCGGGCGCGGTGACTCCGGCGCCTGCGGTCTCCACGCCGGCGCCCGCGGCTGCGGCGCGCGTCATCTCCCAACCCGACCCCGAGCCGATGCACTTCGCCGGTCCGGTGAAATCGTGGTCTCTGGCGGTGTGGGTCGAAGGGTCCTACCAGGAGGACGACCTTTGGCGTTTCGCCGGTGGCGCACGCGTGGCGACGACCATCCGCGTCGAGGGCGAGGTGCAGTGGTCGCACTATCACGAGAAGCTCGACGGCGGCGTCACCGATGACCTCGGCATCGGCGAACTGAACCTCCTGGTGCGCCTGGTGCAGAACAAGCATCTCGTCCTGCGCACCGGCGTCGGCCTGCGCCTGCTCGCCGATGGCCAGGGGGAGACCGAGTGGGGCGGCAACATCCCGCTCGACATCGACATCTTCCCGGTGCGGCCGCTGGTGATCTCGCTCGGCGGCGACCTCGGCAACCTCGGCGACGCCGACTACTACGGCGCCCGCGGCACCATCGGCCTCATCTTCGACCGCTACGAGATCTACGCCGGCTACGAGGCGGCGTGGATCGATGACGAGCGCCTTGACGGACCGGTGGCTGGTCTGCGCGTGTGGTTCTGAACCACCGCAGTCGACGCGGTCGCGTCGAAACCCAGGACCGAGCAGCCAGAAGCGTTCCTGGTCAGCGTCGCTGAACCAACCAGCGCAGCCGTTCGATCAACGCCCGCGCCTGCTGGCGCTGGGCGATCAGATCGGCGCCCAGGCCGTAGTCGGGATGACATGCGATCAGGCGATCGAGGTCGGCCTGCCAGCGGCCGGCGGCGGGTTGCGGTAGACGCTGGCTGAGCAGGCGGGCGTCGCGCAGTTCAGCGCGCAGCGCGGCGTCGGCGGAGCGTTCCTTCGCGAAGCGCTTGTCGATGTCGACCAGCCGCAGGCGCAGCGCTGCTTCGTGCGCACCACCGCTGGCGCCGGAGGCGATAGCCGCGCAGCACTCCTCGAAGGCGCCACGCGCATTGCGCAGGGCGCACGCCAGGCCGAGCGCCGGTGCCAGCCGTTCGCCGTCGGCATCGAGCACCTCCTCCCAACGCTCGGCCAGGGCGGCAAGCCGTTCGCCGCGCCGCTGCACCTCGGCCGGTAGCCGGACGGCGCCATCGATCAGGCCGGTCCATCCCGCCACCACCTGGTCGAGGCGCTGGATGGTCGACCACGGCAGGGCCGCCGACCAGCCCGGACCGACCACCCGGTCGAGGCCGGTGACGACCAGCCGCTGGGCGCCGGCCTCGGCCAGGGAACGTGCGCCCGTGCGCAGACGCCGGCGCAGCGCGTCGAGTTGGGTCGCCAGACGATCGAGCAGGGCATCGCCCCGGCGCGTGGTCAGGGCGATGGTCTCGCGAGCGCGCACCAGGTGGGCGGAAAAGCTGGCGGCGTCAACACAGCGCACCGCGTCCAGATCGCGCACCTCCGCCCACACCAACTGCCGGCGCAGTCCGCCAAGCCGGCTGCCAAATGCCGCCTCGACGCGGGCGGGCAGGGCACCGGCTGCCGGCATCGTCGCCAAGGCCTCCAGTTCGCAGGCGAGGGCAGCCTCGATCAGGGCGAGCAGGCCGTCTTCGTGCCACGCGACGGCGGCTTCGGCCGACGCATGCACCGCAACCTGCGCCGCCACCTGACCGCTGGCATCGCGCGCGCGCGCCAGGGCGAGATGACCGCTCACGCCGTGCAGCGCCACCGCCCGCGGCAGGGCGGCACACGCATCGTCCCATCCCGACAACGGCGGCGTGGCGTAGGCGGTACACAGACTGGCGAGCGGATCGCCCAGCGTGCCGACCTGGCCGGCAAGAGTACCGAGATCGCGCCCCGCGTGGATCTCGCCGCCGTCCTCGCCGCGCACCACCACGCGCAGGCGCAGACAGTCCGGCGCCACCGAGGTGTCGAGCGGCGGCACCTGGCTGAGTGCGACGCCGGCCCGGGTGGCGATGGCCTCGCGCAGCGCGAGATCCAGGGAGCCGACGCCGAAGCGCGTGCGCAGCGTGGTGGCGATGACCGCAGCGGCCTCGGCGGTCGGGTGCAGGGCGCGGCGCAGATCCTTCGGCAGCGCCTTCACCGCCGCCTCGGCCACGCCCGCCAGCCAGCCCGGCACGCCCCAGGCCAGACGGCCGAGATCGAGCCCGGCGAGCTGGCTTTCCACGAGATGCACGCTGGCGCCATCGGCCTCGTCGCCGGGCAGGAAGCGCCAACGCAGGTCCAGCCGACGGTTGCTGATCACGATCGCCCCCGGGAAATCCGCATCCGCACGCGCGACCAGCGCCGGGTCGATGAGATCGCCAGCCGACAACGCCAAGCGATCCTCGCCGTGCTCGCGGATGAAGCGGCGCAGGGAATCGGCGGAGGCGATGGGGCGAGGCTCCGCCGATCCGCCGGTCAGCCGGTCGGAAGGTCCGACCTGAGCCGTCGGCGATCCGCTGGCCACTGCGCCCGACGCTCCTCCACCAGCCCAACGATCTGCGGGCCCGCCGACCTGCGCACGGTCGGACGGTGGCGATCCGGGGAGCAGCCGCTCGGCATAGAACGACTCCATCCACGAATGGTCGACGAACAGCGTTCCATCGCGCAGCCGGTCGCGCAGGCCGCGCACCTGATCGAGCACGCCGCGGTTGCGGCGCAGCACCGGGAAGTCGCGATCGAGGCCGGCGTCGTCGCCTTCCGCGTCCGCACTGGCAGCGCTGCACAGCGCCTGACGGATGAACACCCGGGTGGCGTCGATGGGATCGATGCGGTCGTAGGGGATCAGCCGGCCGGCGCGTACCGGCAAGCCCTTCCAGGTCACCGTCTCGCGGCACACCACCTGACGGCGCTGGTCGTCCCAGTGGGCATCGGCGTGGCTGCGCTTGACCCGGTCGCCAGCCAGTTGCACCACCCATTCCGGATCGATCGGCGCGCACATGCGCGCATAGACGCGACCAGTGTCGACCACTTCGCACGCCACCACCCAGTCGAGCACCCGCGCCCGGTGCGGTGCCACCGCGCCGCTCGTCCCATCGCGCCCTTCGCGCCCGCCACTCCCCTCCTTGCCCTCCTTCCCGTCCCTCCGTTCCTTCCCCTCCCGCTCCCCCGCGCGCAGTGCGCTGCCGGGATGCAACTGCAGCAACCGCTCACCAGCCCCGCGCCAGGCGCGCTGCGTGCGATCCCACATCAAAACGTTGCCGAGCATGCCGGCGAGCACGCTGCGGTGCACGCGATCGAGCGGCCAGGCCTCGGCGGCATGGCCCTGCGCCGGCAGACGGGCAGCGAGATCGCGACGTTCGCGGAGCACGCCCCACAACTGATGGCGCACGTCGGCCCACTCGCGCATGCGCCGGAAGCCGAGAAATGCCTGCTCGCAGAAGCGGCTGCGCGCGCTGTTCGACGGCTGCGCCTGGTAGCGGTCCCACAGCCGCAGCACGCTGGCGAGATCGCCGGCTTCGTGCTGGAACGGACGCTGGCCGGCGTCGGCGGCGGCCTCCTTGCCGGGCGGGCGTACGCGCGGGTCCTGCACGCTGAGGAAGGCCGCGATGGTGCAGGCCTCATGCGGCACGCCCTCATCGATGCCGGCGAGCAGGATGCGCGCCACCGCCGGATCGGCGGGCAGGGCGGCAAGCTGGCGGCCCATGCGGGTCAGCCGGGTCTGTCCATCGACGCTCTCGATGGCGCCGAGTTCATCGAGCAGCCGACGCGCCTGATGCCAGGCGCCAGGCGCCGGCGCGTCCAGCCAAGGAAAGGCTTCCGGTTCGCCGACGCCGAGATCGAGGCATTGCACCACCACGCCGGCGAGGTTCGCGCGCAGCAGTTCGGGCTGGGTGAACGGTTCGCGCGCCGCGAAGTCCTCTTCGGCGTAGAGGCGGATGCACACGCCGGGGCCGGTGCGACCCGCGCGTCCCGCACGCTGCACGCAGCTCGCCTGCGACACCGCCTCGATGGGCAGGCGTTCGGTGCGCGTCGACGGCTGGTAGCGCTTCATGCGCGCCAGGCCGGTATCGACCACGACGCCGATGCCGGGGATGGTGAGCGACGTCTCGGCGATGTTGGTGGCGAGCACCACCTTGCGGCCGCGCGCGGGGTGGAAGACGCGCTGCTGTTCCTGCGGCGTCAGCCGGCTGAACAACGGCAGCACGGTCAGGCCGGGCTCGTCCTTCAGGCGCCGGGACGCATCGAGGATGTCGCGCTCCGTCGGCAGGAAGCAGAGGATGTCGCCAGTGCAGCCCGGCGAGCCCGGAACGGACGCCATTTTCCCATCCTCGCCGGGCTGCTTGCTGTTGCTTCGGGTGACTGCGCCCCCCAAACCCCCCAGCCCTCGATGCACCTCGCGCACCGTCTCCACCGCCAGACCGAGATAGCCGCCATCGCGTCCCTGTTCGTCGTCATCGCCCGGTGCGCGCCAGCGCAGCTCGACCGGAAACGCGCGGCCCTGCGCCGCCACCACCGGCGCCGGCGCGCCCCCGTCGCCGAGATAGGCGGCGAAACGCTCGGCGGCGATCGACGCCGAGGCCACCACCAGCGCGAGATCCGGGCGCCGCCGGCGCAGCTGCACGCACAGGCCGAGGAGGACATCGGTGTTCAGCCCGCGCTCATGCGCCTCATCGAGGATGAGCGCGTCATAGCGCGTCAGATCGCGGTCGCGCGCCACCTCGGCGAGCAGCAGGCCGTCGGTCATCACCCGTACCAGCGTGTCGGCGGTGGCGCGGTCGTCGAAGCGCACGCTGTGCACGATCGCACCCTCTGGCGCCTGGCATTCCTCGGCGATGCGCCGGGCCAGCGCGATCGCCGCCACCCGGCGCGGCTGGGTCAGCGCGATCAGGCCCCGCCGACCATAGCCGGCTGCGAGCAGCATCTTGGGCAACTGCGTGGTCTTTCCCGAGCCGGTCTCGCCGGTGAGCACCAGGCAGCCGCGCGCGCGCAGGGCGGCGGACACCTCATCGCGCTTGCCCGAGACCGGCAGCTCGTCGGGATAGGTCAGGGTGAGCGGGATGGCGCCGCGGCGCGCGACCTCGGCCAGGCTGGCGTCAAGCCGCTGGCGGGCGCTGGTCAACTCGCGCGCGATCGGCAGACCGCCGGCCTGGCGCGCGTGCAGACGGGCGCGCTGCTCGGCGAACCACCTCCGATCGGCGACCGGGCAGCCGCAGGCGAGGGCGTCGAGTTCGGCCAGCTCGGCGGACATGGGCCGGGATGATCTGACGGCAGCATCGCCGCGCCACCACGGCGTGCGGCCGGATTCCGGGCCGCAACTTGCCGGCTCAGGGACCGCCGCGACCGACGGCGGTGCGGTAGGCGCTCGGGGCTGAATGAGCGTGAAGCTCGACCGCTTCGGCGACGCCACCCTGCGTATGGACGAGTTGACCGCCTGAACATGGAGACAGCCGCCTGCCTCCGCCTCGACGCCGCCGCGCCTGGCGATGCCCTGGTCCTACAGCCCAGCCACCGCGAAATCGTCGATGCCGCTGGCCACGCTGCTGCCGTCGGCGTGGTCGACGCGCACCCAGATGCGCGCGGCCGAGCCGACCACGCGGTCGACCGGGCCGGCATGGACGCCGCCACCCAGGTCGGCGAGTGCGTGATAGATGGTGGGACCGGTGTCGTCGGTGGCGCAGCAGGCCGTGACGGCGCTGATCGCCGGCAGGACGCCGGCGCGCGCGCGCAGGGTGATGGTCAACGTGGTACCGTCAGCAGCCAGGGTGGCGGTCATGCGGTAGTCGGGCATCTCGCGCTCGGCCTTGGCCACACGGATCGCCGGTCCCACCGGCGCCACGGCGCCCGCGGGGCTGGTACCGCCACCACCGCAGGCGGCGAGGGCGAAGAGGGAGGCGAGGGCGCAGGCGGTGCACGGGCGGCGACTGGTCATGGCGGGCTCCAGGAATGATTGGGCGGGAGGTTGACGGCGCAGGGGTCGTGGCCACGACAGGAATCATGGTGCGAGGCAGGGCTGCCGTAGCTGGCTGCGGACGATCGCCCAGCGCTCGACGGCTCCGCTCCGTCCACGTCAGTTCACCCCCGGAACGACCGGGATGATGCGCACGTTGGTGAACGTGGCGGTGGTCAGGGTGCCGTCGTTGTGGCTGCTCACGCACAGGCCGACGCGTATTGTCGCCGGCAGGGCGATGATGACCGCGCCGACCTGCGTCCAGGTGACGCCATCGCTGCCTTCGAAGCTGGTCAGCGTCGACCCGCTGCGCACCAGGCGCACGAAGCGCGGTGCCGCCGTGCGGCTGCCGGCGGTGTGGCTGCTGGCGCCGGCGATGGCGGTGCGGCGCTGGAAGGCGACGCCGTTGCGCGGCGTGACCACGGTCATGGCGTGACGGGCGTCGGCGGCGAGACCGTCGCGGATCATCACCCCGGCCTTGGCCCACTCGTTGGTGTCGACCAGGCCGGTGACCTGGGCGATGATCTCGCCGTCGCCGGTCATGGTCTGGTGGGCGAAGTGGAACTCGTCGCGGTTGCCGAAGATGTCGACCCCTGAGGCGCGGATGGTGACCACCTCGCCGGCGATCGCGGTCGAGCCGGCCGCGCCCACGGCGCCGATGTCCTGACCGCTCAGCACCGGGGCGCCACCGCCCTGATTCGCCGGCACCGCCGGCTCGCCGCCGTCGATCTGTTGAAGGAAGGCGAGCAGGTCGCCGCGCTCGCCGCTGCTGAGCGCGCGCACCAGGCCGTGCGCCGAGCCGGCGGTGCCCTGGTCGAAGACCGCGGCCAGCGTCGCCGCCGAGCCGTCGTGGAGGAAGGGCGCGCCGTCGGACAGGCCACGCAGCGTCGGGGTGTCGATTCCCGTGAGCGCCGCGCCCAGCCTCCGGCCCGAGGTCGCCTTGATGGTACCGACGTCGTGCAGCTGGTTGCTGGCGCTGTCGGTGAAGTCGTTGCCGGCGTGGCAGGTCTGGCAGTTCAGGCGCGCGAAGACCGCGCGGCCGCGCACCCCGGCGCTGCCCAGCGTGCCGTCGGCATTGCGCGTCGGGCTGTCGGCGACCGCGCTCAGCGAGGTCACATAGGCGGCCAGCGCGTCGAGGTCGGCCGACTGCCCGGCCTTGCGGTCGCCGAGCGTGGTGTTGCGCGTGCCGGTGTTGAAGGCGGCGTCGCTCATGAAGCCGAGGCCACCGAAGCCGGCACGGATGTCGTGCTCGAAATCCTGGATCTCGTCGAAGTTCGCCGACCAGTGCACGCGGCCGTGGCCGCTGCCGCGGCGGCCGCGCAGGTCGGTGGTGTTGCGCAGGCCCTCGCCGCGCTGGGTGAAGTCCCACACCCGGCCGTCGTGGCCGCCCTCGACGTGGCAGCTCGCGCAGCTCAAGTAGCCCTCCAGACTCATGCGGCGGTCGGCGGCGTTGTAGAAGATGCGCTTGCCGGTGAGCACCTGCGCGCTGAGCGGCTCGCTGGCCTGTGTCGCCACGCTGCCGAGCGCCTTCTGGGCCAGGTCGCTGCTGTCGGCGAAGCCGGTGGTGTCCCACACCGCCAGGTCGCGGCTCATGAAGTTGTGCACGAACAGCCGGGTGCCGTTGGCGGCGAACACCAGGCCGCGCGGCGCGAGGCCGGCCGGACCGAGGCCGCTGGTGCTCTCCGGGCCGCCGGTGGCGGCGTCGAAGGGCATGACCAGGTTGTTGCCCTGCAGCGCCACCAGCAGGTGGTCGCCGAGTGGAGTGAAGGCGACAGCAGTGGGCTGCTCGCTGTCGTTGAGGTCGATGCGCTCGGCGATCACCTCGGCGTTGGCGGCGAGATCGATGGGGGCGACCAGGGCGCGCACCGTGCTGTCATGGCCGAGGCTGCGGCCGTCGCGGGCGGTGCCGCGCTGGATGTTGTCCTTCTTGCACGGCACCCAGGCGCGGCGGCCATCTGGCGAGATGGTGATTCCCGCCAGGTAGTTGGGCACGCCGCGGCCGGCCTCCTCGTCGTCGGGGTTGGCGCCGCCCAGTCCGGGATCAATGGCCAGGGCAATGGTGCGCACCAGGAGCATGGCCGGACCGTCGACATCGTAGACCTCGCCGCGATCGGCCGGCGATACGAAGCGGGTGACCAGCACGCGCCGCGAGTCGGCGGCGATGGCGATGCCGCGCACGGTGGGTCCGAGGTCGAGGGTGGCGGTCACCGCCCGCGTCGACGGCGACAACCGCAGCAGCCGGCCGGTCGCTTCCAGGGTGACGTACGCGGCCGACCCATCGGGCGCGAAGGCGACGCCGTGCGGTGCCGATCCGCGCGGCAGGCCGATGTCGGTGAGCTTGCTGCCGGTGGCGCCGTCAACCACGCTGATGGTGGCGACGCCGCGGTTGGTCACCCAGATGGTACCGTCCGGCGCCACCGCCACGGTGCGTGGGTCGCGGCCGGTGGCGACCTCGAAGCGCTTGCCGCGGGTGGCGACGTCGACCGCGGCGACCGTGCCGGCGTCGCTGTTGACCGCCCACACGCGGCCACGCGCGGCGTCGAGCGCGATCGATGAGGCGTTGGTCGGCGCCACAGCGGTCAGCGGGTGATGGATGGTCTGGATGAACGAGGTGGTGACCTGGGTGCCGGCGCCGCGGTCGTCCTGGACGCGCAGCACGACCAGGAAGTGGCCGGCGCGCGCGAACACATGGCTGGCATTGGCGCTGGTCGCCAGCGCGGTATCGGCGGTCCCGTCGCCGAACGACCAGGCGAAGCGCGGCGTCCCCAACGCACCGGCGACGACGATGCCGGTGCCGAAGGCGACGCTGCGGCCGATCAGCGCCGGCGTCGGCCGCGGCACGGTGACGGTAAGCGCTGTGGCGGCGCCAGCGGCACCGAGCCGGAAGGTGCGCTCGACCGTGGCGAGGGCATGGACGCCGTCGCTGGCTTCGAGGCGCAGCGTGTAGTCGGCGCCCACGTCGCCCAGGCTGACCGCCTCGTTGGCGGTCGAGATGATGGTGCCGGACATGGTGCGGGTGACCGTGATGGCGCCGGGCGCCTGGGTGGTCTCCAGCAGCAGCGCGGCCTGCTTGCCGTCGCCGCGGCGATCGATGAACCAGCGCACCGTCAGCGTGCCGCCGTCGGCATCGGCGACGCTGCCGCGCGCGGTCAGCGCGCTGCCCTGCGCGACGGTGGCGCCGTCGGCAGGAGCGGTGATCGCGACGGTCGGCGCGGCGTTGTTGCCGCCGGCGGCGTTGACCGTCACCGTCACCGCCGCGCTGGTGGTGACGGCGCCGATGTTGTCGGTGGCGCGCGCCGCCAGGGCGACACTGCCGGCGGCGACGTTGGCGAGGCTGAACGTGAACGGTGCGCTGGTGTCGGTGCCGACCACGACGCCGCCGCGCAGGAACTCGACCCTGGCGATGGTGCCGTCGCTGTCGCTGGCGGTGGCGGCCAATCCGATCGTCGCCGGGGCGGCGAAGGACTGCCCGGAAGACGGACTGGTCAGGGCCACGGTCGGAGCCTGGTTGCCGGGCGTTGGCGCGTTGATGGTCACAGTCACCGTCGCACTGGTGGTCGTGGCGCCCGCGTTGTCGGTGGCGCGCGCCGCCAGGGCGACGCTGCCGGCGGCGACGTTGGCCAGACTGAACGTGAACGGCGCGCTGGTGTCGGTGCCGACCACAGCGCCGCCGCGCAGGAATTCGATCCGGGCGATGGTGCCGTCGCTGTCGCTGGCGGTGGCGGCCATCGCGATCGTCGCCGGGGCGGTGAAGGACTGCCCGGCGGTCGGGCTGGTCAGCGCCACGCTCGGCGCCTGGTTGGGCGCCGGCGGCGGAAGCGCGCCGCCAGCGGTGGTGAAGCGGCTGATGAACTGGGCGGTGATGGCGTTGCCGGACTGGTCCTTGACGCCGTTGGCGGGCAGGACGACCTCGTAGGTGGTGGCGGGATCGAGGCGCTGGTCAGGGGTTAAGCTCAGGGTGTTCTGCACCGAGAAGCTGATGCGGCCGGGCAGCGCGCTGCCGCCGACCTTGCGCACGAAGAAGCTGGTCGGCTTGACCGAGCGGTCGTCGGCGCGGTCGCTGAGCACGACGCCGACGCACGAGGTGACCGCCACGCCGGTCGCGTTGGCGCGTGGCTGGACCATGGTCACCCGTGGCGGCGTGGTGTCGGGAGCGGTCTGGCTGGGGATCCAGGTGCTGCCGCCGCCGTCATCATTGCCGCAGAAGGTCAGGTTGCCGACCGCGGTCATGAAGTCCCAGTCGCCGGCGATGCCACCGTCGAAGGTCGCCTTGGGGATCGACCTGGCGGCATTGGCACGGGCGTCGAAGCGCACCAGAAAATTGGTGAAGCCGCCATGCACGATATCGTCGTGGTAAACACCGTAGCCGCCCTTGTCGCCGACCTGCACCGACTTGTGGATGCGCTTGATGTCGCGCGGGTCGTTGATGTCGAAGACGTAGAAGAAGCCGTCGTTGCCGAAGCCGAACAGGCGGTTGTCGGCGACCGCTGTGCTGTAGGTCGGCGCACCGTCGATCAGCGAGTCGAGCAGCGTCGGATTGGCCGGATCGCTGAGGTCGAAGGTGGCGACGCCGGAGCCACCGTTGCGTTTGAAAGTGATGGTCATCAGGTTGCCGATGGCGTCGACGGTGCCGGCATTGAAGCCGCCGGTCTGCGTGCGCGACAGGCGCCGGACCAGCACCGGCCGGGCGGGATCGGAGGCATCGATGACGTTCATGCCGCCGTTGCCGAGGGTCTGGTAGATGAACGGCCATTGCCAGCACAGCCACTCGTCGGTGCTGCCGGCGTCGACCAGACGGCCGTGCAGCTTCGGGCTGGTCGGATCGGCGATGTTGTAGATGTCGACTCCGCCTTCGACCGCCACCGCCAGGAAGTCGCCGACCTGTCCGAAGGAATGCAGTTCGCCGATGGTCGCCGATGCGGTAGCGCCGACCAGCCGGGGCGCGCGCGGATTAGCGACGTCGAAGAAGGAGATCTGGCCTCCACCGGGGCCACCCTGCCCGACGAACAGGAAGCCCTTGACCATCGCCACCAGGCCGTGGTTGAACGGCGACACGAAGCGGGCGATGGGACGGTCGACCTCGGCCGCGGCGTAGTTCAGGTTGCCGAGACCGGGGCCTTCGGCGGCGCTGGCCAGGGCGGTGGCGAGGATCAGCACGAGCGTGAGCGGCGTACGCATGTGGTCTCCGCCCTCTGTTCACCGCCGCACCGCGGGGCAGACAGGATGATCGTCCGCGGCGGCGGGTCGGTGTCCGCAGCGTCTGACACGCCGGAGCGGGCGCGCCTGCGGGGCGTGCCGCCGATCGCCATCGCGGCGGGCTGGACACCGCTCGCGTTCGGCTGGACCGTTCCCGCGATCAGGGCCGCAGGATGGTCGCGTCGTCGGATTCGGCGCCCGGCGGCCGGTCACGCCAGCGCAGCGGGCTGAGCACCACCTGGTCGATCACCGCGCCAGGTTCGCGCGCGTGCAGGCGCAGCACCTGCCGGCCGCTGGTGGCGAAGCGCAGCGGCGCATTGACACGCAGCGGCGGACGCGGAACGGCATCGGCATTGAAATGGTGGTCGGCGATCCAGCTCCAACCGCGCGCCACCGGCCACTCGCGGGCGTTGATGGCGAAGGCCTGGGCGCTGCCGCTGCGGTGCTGCGCGGCGCCGGTGGCATCGATCGCGCCGTCGGCCTGCACCCACACGCTGTTGCGCAGGCCGGGCGCGGCGTGGAGGCGCAGCCACAGCCGATAATCGACCCCGCCGCGGGCAGCCAGACGGAATTCGACGCGGTCGGCGGGTTCGGCAAGCGGCGGGTCGTTCTTGCGCACGCGCGCGGTGAGCGGGAACTCGACCACCAGGCCGCCGGCGGCGTCGACCTGCTTGCGCCGCTGCCACAGCCCGTACACGGCGGCGTCGGCGGCGGTGAGCACGATGTCGGCGTCGGCTGCTGGCAGGCGCAGCGGCGGTTCACCGTGGCGCAGTACGATCTCTTCGCCGGCGCTGCCGACCAGGCGTTGGCTGCTGCTGGCAGCAGCCGCCTCGACCTGTCCGGAGGCGACGGTCAGCCAAGTCTCGGTTGGCTGCACGGTGACCCGGAAGCGCGTACCCAGATCGGTGAGCCGGCCATGCGGGGTCGCCACCCACAGACCGTGCTCGGCGGTGGTGACCGCGATAGCGACGGTACCAGCGTCGAGATCCAGCCCGGGCACACCGTCGATTCGCCTCAGCGTGGCAGCCGCGCCGGCGGCGAGATCGCAGGTGCTGCCGCCCGCCAGGCGCAGGCCGAGGCCGCCGGTCAGCCGTTCGCCAGTCTCGACCCGGGCGCCGACGGTGGCCGGACGCTGGCCGCCGGGGCCGACGAGGGCGGCACCAGGATCGGCGGTGACCACCACGGCTGCGGCCGCAGCTGCGTTCGCGGTGTGCCGGCGCACGCCTGGACGCCAAGTCAGACCGATCACCGCCAGCAGTCCGGCTGCGGCGATTAGCATTGTCCAAACCGGTGCCGTGCGTTGCCGGTGTACGCGGCGCTGACGGACGACGCGGAGCACGCGCGAGGCCAGGCGCGGGAGTTCCGGCCGCGGCACAGAGGCAAGGACGGCCTGACGCTGGTCTGGAAGGTGGGCGGCGAGCAAAAGGGCGTCGGTGGCCAGGAGTTCGGCGACCACGGCGGCGGCGACAGGGTCGGCGCGCAGCCGTCCGGCCAGCTGGTCGTAGCCATCATCATCGAGCCGGCCGTCGACCATGGCCTGCACCGCCTCGGCGAGGTCGTCGGGCGCAGCGGCCCCGCTTCCGGCGCTCATGCCGACACCAGCCGCTGGCGGATGCAGTCGCGCAGGCAGGCACGCAGGCGCGAGAGCAGACGTTGGGTGGCGCCTGGGGTGCGATTGGTGCGCGCGGCGATGGCGACGTGGTCGAGTCCCTCGGCGTAGTACAGTCGGATGACCTCGCGCGCCGGCCCGCTGAGGTGGTCGTGGCAGACGCGCAAAGCGTCGAGCAAGTGGTCGTTGTCGCCGGATAAGGCGCTGGTGGCCTGGGCGAGGATGGCCTGCAGACGCTGCCGACGCCCGTGTTCGCGACCACGGCTGCGCAGGTGGTTGGCGGCCAGGCGCTGGGCGATGGTGGCCACCCACGGCCCGAAGGGCAGGGCGGGATCGTATCGGTCGAGCGTTTCGTAGGCGCGCACGAAGGTCTGCTGCACGAGATCCTCGAGGTCGCTGCGCAGTATCAGCAACCGGGCGATGGCGGCGGCGACGCGGGACTGGTGGCGATCGACCAGCACGGCGTAGGCGTCGACATCGCCGGCCAGTACGCGAACGGCGACCGCACCGTCGGCTTCAGCAGGGCCTGAGAGGCACGCAGGCGAGGCGGGGATCATGGCTGGCTCACCTGATCAATACACCGGAGTGGCCTGGACCAGACACGCCTGGCTCGACAGGGCTACCTCGCGCTCGGCCCGGAAGGGAAGTGCACCTCCATCCGCGACCTGCCAGCAGTGCCAATGCAAAGGCCCCGCGTCCACCGGACGCGGGGCCCTCGCTGCGACACGATCACAGCCGATTCAGGCTTTCTTGGCGCCTGGTGCGATGGCGTTCATGCCCTGGGCGGCCAGGCCCTTGTTCGAGCGGAACTCGTTCCAGTACTCCTGCGGCATGTCGAGCGCGATCTTGAGCGCGCCATTCGAACCGGCGTACTGCGGTTCTTCGACCGTGGTCACCTTGCCGCCGCCGTACTCCTCAAGGGCCTTCTCGATGGCCAGGCCGAGCGCCTGGATCTGGCTGCCGCCGCCACCGAGCAGGACGTTGCCGCGCATCTTGGCCTGGAATTCCGGATCGTAGGTGGCGATCAGGTCCTGCAGCGCCGCCACCGTCGGCGGCACGATGGTGTAGCACGCCTTGTAGATCAGCTCGGTGAGATTGAACTTGGTCGGCTTGCCGGCCACCGGCAGGGTCTCGATCGCTTCTTCCATGCGCGGGCTGACCGAGCCATGGCGCTCCTTGATGTGGCGGACCATGTTGATCGAGAACTGCGCCTCGGGGTGCTTCTCCTTGATCAGGTTGGCGAGGTACTGGTCGACGTAGTCGCCAGCGATCTCGTGGGTGCGCTGGTCGTCGGCGCCCGGCATGGTGCCGTGCACGCGGCAGAGGTCGGTGGTGCCGGCTCCGATGTCGATGACCAGGGTGTCATCGAGGAAGTTCAGGCCGTAGGCGACCGCGAACGGCTCCGAGCACACGATCACACTGTCGATGCAGCCCGAAGCGGCCTCGAGAATGGTCGCCTTGCCCTCGACGCTGGCCTCGGCGGGAGCGCCGATGACCGCGTAGATGGTCGAGCCCTTGGGAGCCTTGACCAGGCTGACCACGTATTCGAGCAGGTCCTTGATGGCTTTGCGGGTCTCGGCCGAATCCTTGGCACCCTTGTGCTTGATCGAACCGCCAGCGAGCGGGCGGTGCAGGTTGAGGGCGAGGCGGTTCTCGAGCGCCTCCTGGCCGTAGATGATGTCGCGGCCACCCATCTTCTTCTTGGCGACATGGTCCTTGGGATAGCCGACGTACGACCACACCGTCTCGCGGACGCCGCTGGACGAGGTGATCGACGTGCGGCTGGTGCCGAGGTCGATGCCGAGGTAGATGGTTTCGTTGTCAGCCATGGTCACTCCTGGTTGAGGGATGTAGGTGGAAGGCGGAAGGAAGGCGGGTTCATGGGATGGGGTCGCCGATCATGATGCCGGTTTGCGCTCCAGCGGCGGCGGACCACGGTCGGACGCGCTGATGCGTTTGACGGTCGGGGCGGCCTCGACCTCGTCACGTGCCTTGATCGGCTGGACTTCCCACATCTCGTCATCGGGATTGACCAGCATCTCGGCGGCGCCCGCATCGGTCGGCTCGGGGTCTGGTGCGGCGACGGCTGGCGCCGCGGCGGCCGGTGCCGGCCGCGCAGCTGGCGGCGGCGCTTGGGCGACGGCGGACTTGGCCACGGCGGACTTGGCCACGGCGGACTTGGCCACGGCAGGCTTGGCCGCGACCGTTGCTGGTGCTGGTGCCGGCTCGGCGGCGGGAAGTGGCTGGGTGTTCAGCGCGATGCCCAGTTCCTCGCGCATCTTGCGGTTGATCTCCAGGATCTCTTTCATCAGGGCCAGCTTCTTCTGCTTGGCACCGTCGCCGTCCTTGATGCCGGCGGTCATCACGTTGCGCAGACCGCCGCCCTGCGCCTCGAGCGCCTGGGCCAGTTCCTGCGCCTCGTCGCGCTGACGCTCGGTCTCTTCGAGGGTGCCGGCCAGCCGCGCCACCTTCTTTTCGAGCAGCTCGATCTTCGAATTCTGCGCCGCCAGCTCCTGCTCGCGGATGCGCTCGCGCTCGCTGTCGAGGATGTGCGCGATCATCACGCGCAACTGCTCCTGCAGTTCCGGGCTGACGTTTCCGCTCTCGATGGCGTGTGCCAGCACACGCTTCATCTTCTCCTCGATCTCGCCGAGGCCGGCCTCCGACACCGTGAACTGGTCGGCGGTGATGGTGCGTTTGCGCTCCTGCTCCAGCAGGTCCTGGGCCATGCGCAACTGGGCCTGCAGATGCTTGGTCTGCGCCTCGTAGCCCTGCTTCTCGGCCTGGAAGGCTTTCAGCCGTTCCTGGAAACCGGCCTCGGCCTCCTCGAGCAGGCGTTTGCGTTCACCGTCGGCGATGTTGGCGGTGAGGTGCTGTACCGCCTCGCCCACGGCCTCCTGGATGAGCCCCTTGATGGTGCCCATGTTGAGCACGCGCACGCGCTCATGGCGGGCAGCCAGTTCGGAAGCGCGCACCGTCTTCGACTGGCTGCGGATCGAAGCGCCGATGTCCATCTTGCCATCGGAACCGATCACCGAGATGCGCTTGCCGCCGGTGTCCTCGTTGGCGGACTTGTCGGCCTGACCGTCGACATCCTCCGGGATCGGCTCCGGCCGGTTGACGTCGCGCATCTTTTCGAATTTGGCGGTAGGCGCGATGACGATGTGGTGGCCCGATTCCTCGCCGGCCGGGGTGACCGGAAGCACCAGCCGCTGCGGCGTCAACTCGGCGCCGGCAGGTGCCTTCGCGGCAGGCGCTGCGGAGGTCGCCGGCGCATCGCCGACGGCAGTCGGCCGGACCACGCGGCGGGTGCCGACGCGACCGGACTGGTTCGCCGCCGGGTCGGCCTTGGCCGCGGGTGAGATCGTCGGCTGTGCCGGCGGCGTGTCGCTGGCGGGGGAGCGGGAGAACGGAGTCAGGACCGCGCTCGGCCGCACCACCCGCCGGGTCTGATGCACTTCGCCGGCCGGCGCCGACGCCGGAAGCCCAGGCACCACCAGATTTCCGGCGGCCGGCGAAGGCGCCACGGACGGCTTGCGCGCGTCCTCCTTGCTGACCCGGCCCTCGGCGAAGTTGACGATGATGGTGCCCAGCTTCTTCTCATCGCTGGGATCGAAGTGCAGCCAGCGCAGCCGCACCCCCTCTTTCTCGACCTGGACGACATGCGCGAACAGCGGGCGTGGCGTCAGCCCTTTCAACACCAAGCTGACGTCGATGTAGTCGTTGACTTGGAACGGCAGCCGGGTGTCGAGCAGTGCGCCCGAACTGGTCAATTCGACGATCGGGACGTGGATCGGCCCGGAGGCGGGGTCGACGACCCGGCAGTAGGAATCGCCGTCGTCAGCTAGTCGCAGGGCAGCTACCGGCACTCGTAGACCTCTCCGCGATCAGATTCGCAGGCACGTTGCGCGCGGCGACCCGAACGCCTGAACGCATACCGGGGGGTATATAGACTCTGGCCAAGAAGCGGTCAAGGCGCCCCGAACGACCCTGCACGTCTGGACGGGCACACCGCGTGGTGAGAGGCACTTGCGCCCAAGGGGCACGGTTCCATACTCCGCCCCGCCCAACGCAGAGGCGATTAGCTCAGCGGCTAGAGCGCCTCCCTTACACGGAGGATGTCGAGGGTTCAAATCCCCCATCGCCTACCAGCCCGCTGACGACGTTTTTTGAATTTTGGCCTGGTAGCTCAGTTGGTTAGAGCGCTGCCCTGTCACGGCAGAGGTCGAGGGTTCGAGTCCCTTCCAGGTCGCTTTTGGTTGGGGGTGCTCGACGCGAGCTCGCGCCCCCAACGAACGGGCCTTCACGGATGCGTGGGCAGGGCCCCACGCATCCACGCCGGCAGCATCGGAGCGCAGACGCGAAGCGTCGAGCACCGATGCGAGAGGCGGCCCTGCCCCCCTGGAAAACTAAGAGATGGGTTGTGCCGGCTGCGCCGAGCACGGCCGCGAGAGGGCCGCGCCGGTCACGAGCAGCGTTGCGATCCACTGGATGCCGCTCCTGCTCCGCTCTTCGCTCGCGGGGTACACACCGGCCATTCCGGTGAGTCCACGCGTTGTGCGGGGCCGGACAGCGCCAGGGTCGAAACCGATTTCTGCGTACCTGCGATGCCGATCCCCCGGGACAGGGCCGGGCTCAGCCGTCGCCGGTCGATCCTACGACTTGACCGGCTCCGCCGGCGTGGCGACGGGCGCCGGCTTGGGCGGTTCGCCGCCGGTCAGGGCAGCCAGCGGGCCGGTGCTGTCGGCGAAGCGCTCGGCCGGCGAGCCCATGGCGGTGAGCATCGGCAGGTAGAGGTTCGACCGTCGCGTCTTGGCGGGGTAGGCGAGGTAGCGTCCGGGGGCGAAGGCGCCGCCGCCGCGTCCGGCGAGGAGCACCGGCAGATTGTCGTGACGGTGGGCATTGCCGTCGCCCAGGCCGCTGCACAGCAGGGCCATGCTGTTGTCGAGCAGCGACGTTCCACCCTCGCGGATGGCGCGCAGGCGTTCGACGAGGTACGTCCACTGTTCGACCTGCCAACGCACGATGCGGTTGTAGGAGTCGATCTTGCGCGCGTCCTTGGCGTAGTGCGAGGCGGTGTGATGCAGCGGTTCGGCGAGCCCGTCGATCCAGGCGCGGTAGCTGCGATTGCCGGCTTCGTTGGCGAACTGCAACGAGACCACCCGGGTGCTGTCGGTCCACAGCGCCAGGACGGTGAGGTCGATCATGAGTCGCAGGTGTTCGCGGTAGTCGGCTGGCGGCACCGGCGGCTTCAACTGGCCCGGGTCAGGACGCGTCGGCGGTGTCCACGTCCGACGATCGACGAATTGCAGCCGTCGCTCGACCGAACGCACCGCCTCGAGGTATTCGTCGACCTTGGCCTGGTCGGCCACACCCAGCCGCAGGCGCAGATCCTTGGCGTCGCCCAGCGCCTGGTCGAGCAGGCTGCGCTCGTCGGCGGGGTGGCGCGGCGCCAGCGGGCGACCGGCGGCGTCCTTGGCGCCGAACAGCCGTTCGAAGACGGATCCGGGGCCGCCGCGGCGTAGCCATCGCCGCGCGCCACCACGCGCTCGCCGATGGCGGCCAGACGCGCGGCCTCGGCGGGCGCGACCGGCCGGCGGAAGGCGCGGCGGGCGAAGGCCTGCACGCTGCTGCGCAGCGCCTCCACCGACGTGACGCCGGCAACCGGTTCGGCGACGAGCACGCGCCGGCGCTGCGCCGGATCGCCGGCATCGATGGCCTGGGCGAGCACCTCGCCGGCCACCGCCAGGTAGCGTTCGAGGTGGATGGCCGAGAGGTAGAGCGTGCTGCCATTGGTGTCGAAACCGTCACCGGCGCCGCCGTCGGCAGGCAGCCGGTGTTCGAGGTCGACGAGGACACCGGTGAGATCACGCAGGGTGTTGCGCTACTCCAGTCTGGTCATGCGCCGGCTCCACACCGTGCGCAGGGCGGTGGTCAACTGGGCCTGATCATCGGCGCCGAAATTCGTGCAGTCGAGTTCGGCCTCCTGGCGCCGGGAATGGACCGCGGCCCAGGCCTGCACCAGCGCGCGCGCCTCGGGCGGTGGCGGCGGTTCATTGGCCGACGGCATCTTGCCGTCGCGCAGCGCCTCCTGCACCCTGCCCCACAGCCGCGCCTTGGCTGCCTGCTCGGGCGTGACCAGCGCGGCGAAGTCGAGGCTGCCCTTGCGCTCGCTGCCCCCGCCATGGCATTTGTGGCAGTGCGCCGCCAGCACCGGCTGCACCTGCGACCAGGCGATCACCGGATCGGCTTTACCGCGAGCGAAGGCGAGCAATCGGACGCGTTCGTCCGCGGTCGGCTGCGTGGCCTTGGCCGGTGGCATCTCGCCAGCAGCCAGCGCCATGGCCGCCCGGTGCCAGATCGCCACCGCAGCGGTGGCGTCGGCGGGCGTGGCCTGACGGGCGAGATCGATCTCGCCCTTGGTCTTCGTCGCGTTGTGGCAATCGGTCCAGTAGCGCGCCTGCAACGGACGCACGTCAGCGACGACATCGTCCTCACCCGCGGTGAGGGCCAGCACGGCGGTCGCAACCAGAACGATGGGCAGTGCGCCTCGTCTGATCAATCGTAGCCGATCAGGGATCACCACGATGGAGTGGGCCGGGCACAGGAACTACCCGGTATCCGCCAGGACGTTGTGGGCGGTCAGATCACACACGCTCCGCGGTGTCCGCGACGCCTGCGGAAATCACGATGCTCCTGCGTCTTGCGGCATGGCGAAGCCGTGGCAGTGTCGCCTCGTCCAGCGGCGTGAAGCCCGCGCTGGCCAAGGACTTCGCCCATGATGGAGAAGAAGAAGGTCGTGCTCGTGGAGCTGACCGCCGACCACCTCGAATCCGGCCTGCGCGGCGTTCCGGTCGGCTACTGCACCACCAGTTCGGTTGATCCCAACCGTGGCCTCGCCTACGTCGGCAGGCCGATCGAAGAGCTGGCGCTGAGCGATCCCGAGGACGTCATCCACCTGCTCATCCACAAGCACTGGCCGGATGCCGCCGAGAAGACGGCGTTCGCGAAGCTGCTCACCGAGCACCAGTCGGTCGACCCGACGGTGTTCACCGCCCTGCGCGCCACCCCGCGCCAGGGCCACCCGATGAAGTGGCTGATCCAGGCCATCAACACCTTGGGCATGGTCTCGGGCACCGGCGACTACCGCCGCGACTGCATCGACGTCGCCGCCAAGATCCCGTCCCTGGTCGCCGCCATCTTCCGCATCCGCGAAGGCTGGGGCGAGCCGATCGCGCCGCGTGGCGATCTCGGCTATATGGAGAACTTCGTGCACATGCTCGGCGTGCCCGGGCTCGACGCCGCCGGCAACGCCCGCCTGGTGCGCCTGATGCGCGTCTTCGACGTCGTCCACTTCGACCACGACGGCGGCAATCTCTCGACCTTCGTCGGCAAGGCGGTGGCCAGCGGCCACGCCGACCTCTACGAAAGCCTGGCCGCGGCCATGGCCGGCCTGGCCGGACCCTTGCACGGCAAGGCCAACCAGGAATGCCTGGAGTTCGTTCAGGAATGTGTCCAGCGCGTCGGCGGCCGGCTCGATGCCGCCAGCGTGCGCACGATGATCCAGGAGAAGATCGCCCACAAGGAACTGATCTTCGGCTTCGGCCACGCCGTGCTGCGCGTCGAGGACCCGCGCGCTCGCGCACTGCGCAAGCTTGGCGAGGACCTCTGCCCCGGCGACGCCAACTTCCAGATGGTCAAGCTGCTCAGCGAGGTCGGACCCGCGGTGCTCAAGGCCAACCCCAAGATCAGCGATCCGTACCCCAACGTCGACAGCGCCTCGGGCTCGCTGCTCATGGCCTGCGGTCTGGTCAAACCCGAGTACTACACCGTGCTGTTCGGCCTCAGCCGCGTGGTCGGGATCAGCGCGCAGATCGTCTACGAGCGTTGCGAGGCGCGCAGCGGCAAGGGCACGCCGATCATCCGCCCGAAGTACTATTACCACGCCACCGGCTCGGCGGCTGGCGAGGTCGATCCCGGTCCGCTGACCTGACTGCGCACGGCGCCGCTGGATCGTCGGTTGCCTGCAAGCGCCTGAGCAGGCTGCTGAAAATGCAGCCTGCGGCCACAGGCGCCCAGAAGCAAAAGCTGAAGCATGGTGGTTTCACGCAAGCGTGGCGCGCCAGGGCCGCGCGAACCTGCACGGCGACGAGCAGGCGGCTGTTCTTCAACGGCCTGCTTGACGACCGGCGCGGATGATGTGCTCGCCACGCTGCCGTGCGCCGCGTTCGACGCGCACACGTCAGTGACAGGATGCGATAAATGTCTGGCGAAGCATGCCTTCGCAGCATGATCCGCGCCACGCGCTGGCGACGGGCCAGCACTCATCGGGCACGAGACGGCGCCCATCCCGACGCAGCATCACGCGACGCGTCACAGCTATCGAGGTTTGTTTTGGAACTCTACGTAGGCAACCTGCCCTGGTCGATCGACGACGCGGGGCTTCAGCAGATGTTTGGCGCACACGGCACCGTGCAGCGGGCCAAAGTCGTCACCGACCGTGAGACCGGTCGCAGCCGTGGCTTCGGCTTCGTCACCATGGGCACCGCCGAAGAGGGCCAGGCTGCCATCCAGGCGCTCAATGCCTCGGATTGCGACGGCCGTCCGCTCACCGTCCGCGCCGCCGAGGATCGTCGTCCCAGCGGCGGCGGTGGTGGTGGAGGCGGTGGAGGCGGTGGAGGCGGCCGCCAGGGTGGCGGTGGTGGATACGGCGGTGGTGGTGGGGGCGGCGGTGGTGGTGGTGGCTACGGTCGCCACTGAACCGTCGCTGCGCTGAACTGCGCAGCGTCCTCAGACGACACGTTGAAGAGCGGCGATCCCACCCACGCGGTGCGGTCGCCGCTCTCGACTGAATCTGTGCTTCCGCATGACGCCTGTGCGTGTTCCTACGCGCAGGCGTGCGGGCGTTCTGCGCCGTGATCCGGCTGTGGCTAGCAGGCTGCTGAAAAGCAGCCTGCGGTTATTGGGGGTCATAGGCCCCCTGAAGCAAACGCTGAAGTGCTTTTTTTCGTACCCTTTGGCGCGCCAGCGCCGCGCGAGAATGCGCGGCGACGAGCAGGATGCTGTTCTTCAGCAGCCTGCCAGAACGGGCAACCGGCCATCAGCCGCCAGCCAACAGCTCCGATGCTGATCAATCAGTGATCGGCTGACCGCTGCTACCGCTGCTAACCGCTGACCGGCGGCCAGCACCCCATCGGCTCCATCAACGAACGCAGCGTCGCGGGCAACCTGCCAAGGACGCTCTCGGCGTCGTAGCACGGGCCCTGCTCCATCCACAAACCATCGGCAGCGGTGGTCAGCCAGAGCACCGCCATGCGGGCGGCGTCGAACGGCTCGGCGCCACGCGCCATCAACCCGGCGGACAAACCGGCGAGCAGGTCGCCGGTGCCGCCCACGGCCAGGCGCGGATTGCCGCGACGATTGCGCTGCCAGCGCTGGCCGTCGGTGATGAGGTCGACCGGCGCCTTGGCGAGCAGCACCCGGTCGGGGCGTGCGAAGGCGTGCAGCGACTCCTCATCGACGGTGGTCACCCCAAGCAGATTGCGCGCCTCGCCGCGGTGCGGGGTGATCAACAGGCGGTGATCGCCGATCGGCAATCCGCGCAGCGTCTCGGCGAGGTGGGTGATGGCGTCGGCATCGATCACCACCGGGATCTCCATCTCGATGGCCAGGCTGAAGGCCTGGTGCGCCGCTTCGCGCGTGCCCGGCTCGCGGCCGAGACCCGAACCGATGAGCACCGCCGAGGCGCGCACCAGCAGCGGCGTCAACTGACCGGGATCGGAGGTGGCGAGGCTGTGGCCGGACTGGCGATGCGGGACGATGGTCGGCGGCAGCGGCGGGCCCTCCGCAGTCCACGCCCGCACCAGATCGCAGCCGGTCTGCACCGCGGCGCGGCAGGCGAGTTCGAGGGCGCCCGGAAAGATCCCGCCACCGATCACCAGCAGTTCGCCGTGCAGACCCTTGTGGCCAAGGCGTTTCATCGGCGGGAAGCGGCGCAAGCAGGACGGCTGCACCTCCAGCCAGGCCTCGTCGGGCACGCCGATGTCGACGGTCTTGAATTCGCCGACGCCGGGCACGCCCAGCATCTCCTGCTTGGCGGCCTGGAAGCACACGGTCAACCGGGTCGGCAGCATCAGATCGCTGCCCAGCCCGGTGGGCAGGTCGGCGGCAAGCACGGGCAGGTCGAGACGCCGCAACGCGCGCAGCACTTTGGCGATGGCCTCGCGGGGCCGGCCGCTGGCCCCGGCACCGAGGATGCAGTCGACGATCAGCGCCGGGGAAGGCTCGGGAACATCGCTGACCTGCCGCACGGAGCTGGGCAGGCGGGCGGCCTGGTCGGCGGCCAGCGGGGTCTTCGGCGGCTGCACCACCCAGAGCAGGACCTCACGGCCGGCCATCGCCAGGTGGCGCGCACAGACGTAGCCGTCGCCGCCCTTGTTGCCCGGTCCGCACAGCACCAGGACGTGGCCAGTCGGCGCCAGGCGCATGGCCTCGGCGGCGAGGACGGTTCCCGCATTCTCCATGAGCTGGGCGAGGTCGTGGCCGAGGGCGGCCGCCGCCTCGTCGATGAGTGCGACCTCGCTGCATGGGATGATCGGAGCCGGCAGCGGCATGGGGGGCGGGATGGTCGTCGTGGAGGAGTCGCTGGCAAGCCGCGGCGGGGGACCGCGGCGTCGCGAATGGCCCGGCGACGGGCGGCGACGTGTCCGCAGACACCATGCCGTCATCGCGGTCCAAGGCCTGTCCCTGACTGGGCGGCGACGCGGGACAGCGGCCGCCTGTCCGTTGCCGTCTGCCGTTGCCGTATCCGTTGCCGTAGTCCGTTGCCGTGCCTGTCGCACACGGTGCTTGCGACACCGCGCGGCACACGATCGGGGCACGTGTGAAGAAATCAGTGGCGGCTTTTTTGCTCGCTGCGTAAGAGGGCCAGCCGCAACCCTTTGCTGGAGTCCCTCCATGACGTGTCGTCTCGCTCTCGCCTCGGTCACGTTGCTGGCCTTGGCAGGCCCCGCCTCGGCCGCTGAGATTCTCGGCGGGTTCGTCGATATCCGGCTTGGCGCCGGCGTCACCGGTGGCGACTACAACATCAACGACGACATCCTTGAGGCCGACGACACCACCACGACCAGCACCCGCCTCACCCTGGACTGGATCGGCTCGCTGGGCATCCGGAAGGGCGGCGGCTGGCTGTGGGGTATCGGCTTCGCCTTCGGTGCCGATCAGGGCGAGATCCCGATCGGCCTGATCCAAGGCGATGCCTATCAGATCTACCATTGGGCGGTGACCGGCCACCTCGGCTACGGCTGGGCCTTCACCGAGCGCGTGCAACTCGAGATCCTGCCTTGGGTGGGCGTCGGCCGCGCTCACATGTACACCGAGGTCAACGATTCCGCCGACGGCGCCGTCGACGGCTACCGCGAAGGCGGCGTCAACGTCAACCTGATGTATACGTGGCCGAATGGCTTCCAGGTCGGCGGCAACCTCGGTCTGATCGTCTACGACACCGAGATCACCAACTTCAACGTGCCGGGAAACGTCAACGGCGGCACCCAGTACCACTACCTCTTCACCACCTGGAAGGCCGGGGTGTCGATCGGCTGGCGGCTGTAATCGCACCGATCGGGTGAACGGCTGACGGCCCGGGCGCGGATGCTCCCGGGCCGTTTCGTTTCCACTGGCAAGCGCGGCCAACCTGCCCCCTGCCGCTTCCCGGCCCGCCGTCTTTCACTCCCCCCTGTCGGCCATAGGGTTGCCGCTCGCACCGCGGAGGCGACATGCAGGCAGCAGGAGTCCCGGCCGGGACTTGGCCGGATGCGCGGGGCCGGTTCGGCCCCTACGGCGGACGCTACGTCCCCGAGACCCTGGTTCCGGCGCTCGACGAATTGATGACGGCCTACGCCGCCGCTAAGAAGGACGCCTCCTTCCAGCGACGCTACCGCGCACTGCTCGCCGATTTCGTCGGCCGGCCGACGCCGCTCACCTTCGCCGCCAACCTGTCGAAGCGCTTCGGGCGGCGCATCTGGCTCAAGCGCGAGGACCTCTGCCACACCGGCGCGCACAAGATCAACAACGCCCTTGGCCAGGGCCTGCTCGCGCTGCGTCTGGGCAAACGGCGCATCATCGCCGAGACCGGCGCCGGCCAGCACGGCGTCGCCACCGCCACCGCCTGCGCCCTGCTCGGGCTGACCTGCCGCGTCTACATGGGCACCGAGGACATGCGCCGGCAGCAGCCCAACGTCTTCCGCATGCGCCTGCTCGGCACCGAAGTGGTCGGCGTCGACTCGGGGACGCGCACGCTCAAGGACGCGGTCAACGAGGCGCTGCGCGACTGGGTGACCAACGTCCACGACACCCACTACATCCTCGGCTCGGCCCTGGGGCCGCACCCCTTCCCGCTCATCGTCCGCGATTTCCAGAGCGTCATCGGTCGCGAGGCGCGCCGCCAGGTGCTCAAACGCGAAGGCCGCCTGCCGCACCTGCTGGTGGCCTGCGTCGGCGGCGGATCGAATGCGATCGGGTTGTTCCATCCCTTCCTCAAGGACCGCGGCGTACGCATGGTCGGTGTCGAGGCAGGCGGGCGCGGGTCGCAGTTGGGCGCGCACGCCGCACGCTTCGACGGCGGCACCCCCGGCGTCTTCCAGGGCACCGCCAGCTACGTGCTCCAGGACGGCGACGGCCAGGTGGTGGGCACGCACTCGATCAGCGCCGGCCTCGACTATGCGTCGGTCGGGCCCGAACACGCCTGGCTGCACGACGCCAAGCGCGCCAGCTATGTCCGCTGTTCCGACGAGCAGGCGCTGACGGGCCTGCATCTGCTGGCCGAGAACGAAGGCATCATCCCCGCGCTCGAATCCGCGCACGCCATCGGCATGCTCGGCGAACTCGCCACCGCGGTACCACGTGGTGGCGTGATCGTGGTCAACGTCTCGGGGCGCGGCGACAAGGACGTGGCCGAGGTGGCGCGCTGCGAAGGGGTGGCGCTATGAAGGCCGCGGTCCGCAGGTCAGCGCCTGCGAAGGTTCGCAGCTTGGGCAACATGGCCACCGACCCGCTGACCCGCGGACTCTCGGGCCATGCGGACGGACGCATCGCCCGCTGTTTCACCGCCCTCGCCCGCCAGCGGAAAAAGGCCTTCATCGCCTACCTCTGCGCCGGAGATCCATCGCTGGATGCCACCGTCGAACTGGTGGTGGCCATGGCCGAAGCCGGCGTCGACATCGTCGAACTTGGAGTGCCGTACAGCGATCCCATGGCCGATGGCGCCGCCAATCAGGCCGCCTGCGAACGCGCGCTCAAGGGCGGCGCGACCCTCGCCGGCGTGCTCGACTGCGTGCGCCGCATCCGCCTGCGCACGCAGGTGCCGCTGCTCTTCTTCACCTACCTGAATCCGCTGCTGGCCTACGGCATCGACCGCTTCGCGCGCGACGCGGTGGCTGCCGGCGTCGACGGCGTGCTGCCTCTCGACCTGCCTCCGGACGAGGACCACGCGCTGATCGACCGCCTGCGCGCCGCCGGCCTGGCCAACGTCTGCCTGGCGGCGCCGACCACCCCGGCGAAACGCCGGCGCATGCTCGCCGCCGAGAGCCGGGGCTTCCTCTATTACGTCTGCCGTCTCGGCGTCACCGGCGAGCGCGCCGAACTGCCCGCCGACCTGCGCCGGCAGGTGGCGGCGCTCAAGGCGGTATGCGCGGCACCGGTGTGCGTCGGCTTCGGCATCTCCACCCCCGAGCAGGCCGCCGAGGCCGCCGCCCTGGGCGACGGCGTCATCGTCGGCAGCCACCTGGTGCGCCTGGTCGAACGCCACGGCGCCGATCCTGAGCTGGTGCGCATCGTCGCCGGCCGCGCCGGTGAATTGGCGGCGGCGGTGCATCATGCATGACCGCGAGCGGGGCCAGCGCCCATGGTGATGAAGTACCTGCTCCCGCATGTCCTCGACATGCCGATGAGCCTGGGCGACCACCTGCACGAGCTGCGCCGGCGCCTGATCATCGTCATCGCCGTTCTGGTGGTCTCGATCATCGTAGCGTTCAGCTTCCAGTCCTGGCTGAAGCTGCTGCTGGTCCATCCGCTGCAGCAGGCCATCCTCATCCTCGGTCCTGAGAAGGCCAAGGAGCTTGGCCTTCCGTTTCCCCCGACGCCCAGGCTGCTGACGCCGTTGGCGCTGGCCGAAAGCGCCCTGCTGTCGGTGCGGGTCTCGCTCGATGCCGCCGTCGTGGTCACCCTGCCGGTGCTGCTCTTCCAACTCTGGCATTTCGTCGCCGTCGGTCTCAAGACCAGCGAACGCCGGCTCGGCTTCCTGTTCATCCCCTTCGGCGTCATCCTCTTCTATCTCGGCGGTCTGCTGGGTTTCTTCTGGGGATTGCCGTATTTCTACGCTTGGCTGATCTCATGGCAGGCGGACGACCTCACCGCCACCACCTTCCAGGTGCGCATGCACGAGTATCACGACGACTTCGTGAACTGGACGTTGTGCGCCGGCATCATCATGGACGTGCCCTGGCTGGTCATGGTGCTGGTGCGTACCGGCCTGGTCAGCGTCGACGCTTTCACCAAATGGCGACGGATCATCATCGTCCTCAACATGGTTCTCGCCGCGATGATCACGCCCACCGCCGACCTGGGCAGCCTGATCGCGGTGTTCATCCCCATGCAGGTGCTGTTCGAACTCGGCCTGCTGGCCAGCCGCGTGCTCTTCCGCAAGCAGATCGCCGAACGCCGCGCCGCCGACGCCAAGGCCGCAGCAGAACGCGCCGCTGATGAGCTCGCTCGTCGCGCCGAGGAGGCCGCCCAGGCCGCCGAGGATGCCAAACACGAGCACGACAACTATCAGCGCTGGCACGACGACCCCGTCACCGACGCCAACGCCGATCCCCACGCCGCGGTCTCCGATCCGACGACCGGCGACGGCAGTGCCGACCACCCGGACACCGCAGCCACCGTGGACGACGGGACGGCTGCCTCATCCGCGGACGCCACCGACCCGACCGGCCCGGCAGCGGATCCGCAGCCCAGCCCTGCTGATTCCCCGCCCAGCGCAGCGCCGAGCACGGCGGACGCTCCGCCGTCCGACCTGTCCGCTCCTGCCGATTCCCCGCCGCCCGATCCCGATCCGCCGCCAGCGCGATGAAACCCGCTCCGCCCATCGTCGTCATCAAGATCGGATCGAGTTCACTGGTCGACGCCCGCGGGCGACTGGATCTCGGTGTGCTCGACCAGCTTGCCGCGCAGCTCAAGACGGTGGTCGCGGCCGGCTGGCGGCCGGTGCTGGTCAGCAGCGGCGCCGTCGCCTGCGGGCTGGGCATCCTCGGGCTGGCCAGCCGTCCGGCCGGCACGCCCGAGAAACAGGCCTTGGCCGCCATCGGCCAGGCCACCCTGATGCAGCAGTGGCAGGCCGCCCTCGACGCCAGCGGCCTGGTGGCGGCGCAGGTGCTGCTGACCAACGACGATTTCACCGAACGCACGCGCTGGTTGAACCTGTCCGCCGCTTTCGAGGCGCTGTTCGCCTACGGCGCCGTGCCGGTGATCAACGAGAACGACACGGTGGCGATCGAGGAACTGACCGTCGGCGACAACGACCGCCTGTCGGCGCTGGTCGCCATCCAGTTGCATGCGCGCCTGCTGCTGCTGCTGACCGACATCGACGGTGTCTATGATGCCGACCCGCGCACGCACGCCGACGCCAAGCTGGTCGCCGAACTGCACGGGGTGCCCCGCGACCTCCTCGCCGCCGCTGGCGGCGCCGGCAAGGTCGGGCGCGGCGGCATGCGTTCGAAGCTTGAGGCCGCGCGCCTCGCCGGCGGCACCGGAGTGATCACGGTCATCGCCAGCGCCCGCGCACACCGGGTCATTGTCCGCGTCTGTGGCGACGAACCGGTGGGCACCCGCATCCGCCCGCGCGGCGCTGCCGCCGCTGACGGCCGGCGGCGCTGGCTGGGCGTCGGCCGGCGCGTACGTGGCCGCCTGCGCGTCGACGCGGGCGCCGCCGCCGCCCTGCTCAAGGGCGGCAAGAGCCTGCTGCCCGCCGGCATCACCGCCCTCGAAGGCCGCTTCGCCGCCGGCGACACCGTGGCCATCACCGACCCTGACGGCGAAGAGATCGCCCGCGGCGTGGTCGAACTCGATCACGCCGCTCTGTCCCGCGTCATCGGCATGCGCCTGGGCGAGGCGGCCACCGTCCTCGGCACCGCTCTGCCCCGTGCCGCCGTCGTGCACCGCGACCACATGCTGGTGCTGGCGCGGGGAACGGAGGGCTAGCTGCTGGCTGATAGCTGATAGCTGCTGGCTGATAGCTGCTGGCTGATAGCTGCTGGCTGATAGCTGCTGGCAAGTCGTCACTGGGCCTTGCGGCAGCAGGAACGACCACTTGACTGGTGAGGTTGTCGGTTCCCCTACCCAGCCGAAGCAACAGGCGAGCAGCTATCAGCCAGCAGCCAGCGGTCAGCGGTCAGCGGTCAGCAGCCAGTTGCTGGCAGCCGCCCGCACGTTCACTTCCGCTCCCCCACCCGCAGCACCACGCCCTGCGCGCTGCGCAGTTCGCCCAGGCGCTTGTCGGCATCCGCGACGACGGTGTAGGCGACCCCGCCGATGGTCACCCGCTCGCCTGACCAGGCGACGGTGAGCGGTTCCTTCAACCGCGGGCCGAAGAAGTCGAGGGCGCTGACCTCGGCGGCGCTGCCCGGAGTCCAGCACAGCGCGAGCAGCACCGGCGCCAGGCGCAGGTCCCAGGCGGGCTGGGCGGCGACCTTGAGCAGCTTCGAGGGGTTCAGCTTGTCGCCCTCGGCCTTCATTTCCCGTTCGACCTCGTAGCCCCCGTCCTTACCGCGCCGGATCGCCGAAACACCGAGTTCGATGCGGCCATCCCAGGCGAGCACGCGCAGATGCGCATCGATGGCGAGGAACGGGCAGTCATGCAGCACCGTGCCGGCGAGGTCGGCTGGCGTCGGTGGCGTGTAGACCAACTCCACCACGCGCCGGCCGGCAGGCGCGGCGGCAGGCGCGGCGGCAGGCGCGGCAGCGAGGCGCGCCCAGAAGGGTTGGCCATCCCAGGTGCCGTGGATCTCCTGCGCCGCCGCGGCGACGGCGGGCAGGGGCGCCGGCGGAACCGCCGGCGGATCACCCGCGGTGCGCTGTCCTGCGCTGGGCGTGGTCGGCGCGGCGCTGGCCACCGGCTGGCCGCCATCCGACGACGGCCGTGGAGACCGGTCCGCCGCCGGCGCCGCCGTGCCCGGGCCCGGGCCCGGTGCAGTCGGCGCGCGACGCAGCGGTGCGCCCGGGCGCAGAGCCACGAACCACACCAGCACGGCGAGCACCGCCACCTCGGCGATGTAGAGCCACCAGCGCGGCCGCCGCCGTGGTTTCGACTGCGCTCGCTCGGCGGCGGCCGACACCTGGGCGGGATCGGGGGCTGGAGTCATGCGATTCTCCCTGGACGACGCCACTGCCCGGGCGGGGGCAGGCACAGCATCAACGCGAGCAGCATCAGGCCGAGACCGGAGTAATGGCGCATCCCACGATCGGCCTTGGGCATGATGAACGCGCTGCCCTCGGGATCGTTCGCGGAATAGAACACCATGCCGACCGGGGTGCGACGGATGCGATCAGCGAGGTTGGCGGCCTCGTCCGCAGGCAGGTCGATCGCGCTGCGACGTCCACCATGGCCACCGATACCATTCGCCTGCTGCACATAAGCGCCGTGCTGATCGTGGACCTCGAAGTCATAGGCCAGCGCCAGCCGGGCATGGCCGTCAGCGGCCGGGTCGACGAAGACCGCCAGGATCTGGCCGGGCGACGAACGCATCATCAGGTAGTGCCACAACTGCGGGCCGACCGTGATCAGGCCGGCGATGGCGATGGCGCCGACGATGAGCAGGCGCCAGGGGCGCACGTCAGGCGGTTCCTGACGTCACCACCGGATTGGCCAGGGCGCCCAGGCCGGCGATGGCGCACTCCACCACCTCGCCGGCGCGCAACCAGCGCGGCGGTGAGCGGAAGCAGCCGACACCGGCCGGAGTGCCGGTCGAGATGAGATCGCCGGGCTCCAGGGTGATGTCACGGCTGATCCAGGCGAGCAGCGCCGGGATGCCGTGGATGAGCTCGGCGGAGGAGGCGTCCTGCAGGATCTGGTCGCCGATGCGCGTGGTCAGCCGCAGGTTGCCCGGTTCGGGGACCTCGTCGGCGGTGACCAGGGCTGGTCCGCAGGGAAAGAAGGTGTCGCAGCTCTTGGCGCGGTACCACTGGCCGTCGCTGTTCTGCCAGCGCCGTGCCGAGACGTCGTTGCCCACGCAATACCCGGCGATGTGGGCGGCGGCATCCTCGCGGCGGATGCCGCGTCCACGCCGGCCGATGACCACGCACAATTCGACCTCGTAGTCGGGATGGCAATCCTCGATGGGCAGACGGATGGGGTCGTGGGCACCGACCAGGGTGTTGGAGGTCTTGGCGAACAGCAGCGGACGTTCCGGCCAGGCCTTGTTCTGCTCGCGCGCATGATCGCGGTAGTTGAGGCCGATGCAGATGATCTTGTGCGGATCGGTCACCGGTGGACCGAGGCGGACCTCGGCGAGCGGACGAGTGGCGCCGGTCCAGGCGGCCACCGCCGTCGCCAGCACCGGGAGGTGCCCGCCGGCCAGCAGCAGGCGCACCGATGTGGGCAGCTCGGGCGCGCAGTCGCCCACCGCGATCACATCATCTCCACGCAGGACGCCGGCAATCTCGCCGCCGACCGGACCAAAGCTGACTAAGCGCATGGCCGGGCAGTCTGGGCGCGGCACCCGGGGGAGCAATTGGGCGGTCGTCCGCAGGTGCCAGCGAGGACGCCGGCACCCGCGCCGTCAGCGGGCGCTGCGGCGACGGAACTCGGCCTCGCCCAGTTCGACCACGCTGCCATCGGCGGTGAGCACGTACGCCACCGCCGGCAGATCGGTCTCGGCGCGCCGACCACCGTCCAGTTCGTCACCGACGCGTACCGCCGGCTGCACCAGGTCGGGGACGACGACCAGAACGTCGCCACCCGCGCCCGGCGGTGGCCGGCGGTAGTTGAGGCCGGCGGCGGCGCCCAGCGGCAGGCCGCGATCCCGGGAGAGCTGGAAGAGCTGGTCCGGCCAGGCCCGGTGGTCGGCGCGGTAGGCGGCCAGGGCCTCGGCCAGGGTGCGCAGCTTGCGCTGGGCATCGCGGCGTTGGAAGTATGGGCTCTTCTGCACGGTTCGGAACTGCCGCGCCACCACCACCGCGCCCAGCGCCATGATCGCCAGGAAGACGAAGGCGATCGCCGAGCTGCGGCTCACCGCTGCGCCCGTCGCCGGCGACGCGCGGTCACCTCCATAGCAGCAGCTTGCCGTTGTCGTCGTCGATCTGGCAGCGCTCACCGAGGTCACCGGCGGTCCACTGGTGGTCGGCCAGGGTCAGGCGCACGCCGGCGTGGGCGGTCGACGGCACCGGGAATTGACGGTGGTCGAGGATGCACGAGCCGTGCACGCCGCCCCACAGGTCGACGGTCGTGCGCCGGGCGCTCTTCACCAGGTCGAGATTGCGCGTCCAGCCGTGGTCGAACAGGCCGCGACGCAGGCGCCCGGCGGCGGTGCGGTCGAAGCGCGTGGTCCGCCAGTCGAGGGCCAGCGGACGCTGCGAGCAGAACCAGGCGAGCAGACGTTCGACCAGCGCCTCGGACAGTCCGCCCCAGTAGGCCGCTTCGTTGTCGATGATCTGCACCCAGGGCAGGCGATGGCCATCAGCCCAGTCGAGCAGCGGGCGATCGGCCGGCGGCTGGCCATGCGCGGGCAGGGCGGCGACGAACAGCAGCGGACCGCTGGCCAGGCCATCGGTCATGACGATGCGGCGATCGGCGAACATCTCGGCCAACGCCACCCATTGCGCGGTTCCGGCCCGCACGCCTTCAAGCTGCGGCTGCGAACCCTCGGCGAGGAGCCAGCCGGTATAGCACTGCGCCACCTCGGCAAAGCGCATCACCTCGTGGGTGCTCATGTGGGACACGCCGACCACTTCGGCAGCACGGCGCTGGTGGGCGCCATAGCCGGCGATGGTCATGGACCAGTTCGTCGAAGGCATCGTTGGCGGATGCTAAACCCCATCCCCGGGGCCACAACACGGCCGGGGCGCAGCGTCTGGAACGGTTCGGCTGAGGTTTGGGGAGTGAGAGCAGAGTAGAGCCGGGCGGAAACCTGAAGCCGTCCGTGTCCCTGTGCGGCCGCCTTTCGTCGCAGCGCGCACCCGGTAGCCTGCCGCGCCCGTGCGACAGGCCCGGCAGGTCGTTGCGCAGCGGCCAGGCTCCAAGCGATCAGGCCACCGCGACTCGTCACGCCGAAGCAGATGCCCCCATCACCCCATTCGATCCCTTCGCGCCTTGCGCGCCCTTCGCTCTCTGCGCGCCCTCCCCATGCACCTCTACCTCCACATCCCCTACTGCACCGCCAAGTGCCCCTACTGCGACTTCAACTCGATCAGCGGGCGCGAGGACGAGTTCGCCGCCTACGTCGATGCCCTGCTCTGCGAGGTGCTGACGCTGCCCACCGGGCCCTACACCACGGTCTTCATCGGCGGTGGCACACCGACCCGACTGCCGGCGACGCTGCTGGCCCGCCTGCTGGCCGGAGTGCGCGCCCACATCACCCTGGCCGACGACTGCGAGGTGACCTGCGAGGCCAATCCGGGCTCGGCCGACGCCGAGCGCTTCGCTGTCCTCGCCGAGCATGGCGTCAACCGCATCAGCCTGGGCGTGCAGTCGACCCACGACCACCACCTGCGCTTCCTCGGCCGCGTCCATGACGCCGCCCAGGCCGAGCGCGCCATCGCCTGGGCGCGCGCCGCGGTGCCGCGCGTCTCCGCCGATCTGATCATCGGCCTGCCCGGCCATACCACCGACGAGCTGCGCGCCGATCTTGCGCTCTACCGCCGGCATGACCTCGACCACGCGTCGGTCTACCACCTCGCCATCGAGCCGGGCACCGAGTTCCATGCCCGTCGCGCTCGTGGCGACCTCACCGAGATCGACGCCGCGCGCAGCCGCGAGCTGTTCGCCCTGGCCTGGGACGGACTCGACGCGCTCGGCCTGCACGCGTACGAGACCAGCAACTTCGCGCGCTCCGGCCAGGAGAGCCGGCACAACCTCGCGTACTGGCATCAGCGCGACTACCACGCCGCCGGCGCTGGCGCGGTCTCGACGCTGGCACGCCTGCGCACCACCCGGTTGAAGCATCCCGGCCAGTACATCGCCGCGCTCACCGCCGGCGTCGACCACGCCGCCGTTCGCGAACGCCTCGACGACCGCGCCGTGCTCGCCGAGGCATGGATGCTCGGCCTGCGCCTGACTGAAGGCATCGCGCTCGACCGCCTCGCCGTCCTCGGCGACCCGCCGACGCGCTGGCGCGCGCGCGCCGACGCGCTCATCACCGAGGGACTGGTCGAGGAGCACGACCGTCACTTGCGCCTGACCCGCCAGGGACGGCCAGTCCAGGATGAGGTGACGATCTATCTCATGCCGGGAGCGGACTGAGCGGGGGAACGTTCCCCCGTTGCCCTCTCGGAGATCGGGGCCAGCCTCGCAAGTCCCGGAACCTCAGGCTCCCGCCATGCCGCGTCTCACCGTCGCTGCCGCCGTCCTCAACACCACGCCGCTCGACTGGGCCGGCAATCGCGCCGCCATCGTCGCCGCCCTGACCACGGCGCGCCGGCGCGGCGCCACGCTGGTCTGCCTGCCCGAGCTGTGCCTGACCGGCTACGGCTGCGAAGACGCGTTCCATTCCAGCGCCGTGCAGGACGCCGCCTGGGCGGGATTGCACGCGGTGCTGCCGCACACCCGCGGTCTGGTCGCCTGCCTCGGCCTGCCGCTGGCCTGGCGTGGCGCTCTGTTCAATACCGCCTGCCTGGTCGCGGACGGCCGCATCCTCGGCTTCACCGCCAAGCACTTCCTGGCTGGCGACGGCATCCATTACGAACCGCGCTGGTTCAAGCCGTGGCCGGTGGGCGTGCGCACCACGCTGGTCCGTGACGGCGGCGAGTGGCCGCTGGGCGATCTCCTCTTCGACGTCGGCGGCGTGCGTATCGGCTTCGAGATCTGCGAGGACGCCTGGGTCGCCAACCGCCCCGGAGCGCAGGCGGCGCGGCTCGGCTGCGACCTGCTGCTGAATCCCTCCGCCAGCCATTTCGCCTTCGCCAAGAGCGACGTGCGTCGGCGTTTCGTCACCGAGGGCTCGCGCGCCTTCGGCGTCGTCTACCTCTATGCCAACCTGCTCGGCAACGAATCCGGCCGCGCCATCTATGACGGTGGCGCGCTGATCGCGTCGGGCGGCGCCCTGGTCGCCGAAGGCCCGCGCCTGGGCTTCGCCGACCACGTGGTCACCGCCGCCACCGTCGACATCGGTGCCAACCGCACCGCGCGCGCGCGCACCACCAGCTTCCAGCCCGTCTTCGATCACGAACCGGCGGTCGTCGTGCCCTTCGCCTGGCCGGCGACGATCGAAGCGGTGGCCGAGGTCAGCGACCGGCCGACGCCGTGGGAGACCGCGCCGACGCGCAAGGAGGAGGAATTCGCCCGCGCCGAAGCACTCGGCCTTTTCGACTACCTGCGCAAGAGCCGCAGCCAGGGTTTCGCACTGTCGCTGAGCGGCGGCCACGACTCGGCGGCGGTGGCGGTGCTGGTCGCGCTCTGCGTGCGCCTGGCCCACGACCAGCTCGGCGCTGCCGTGCTCGCCGCGCGTCTCGCCCACATTCCTGGCGTCGCTACAATCGCCGACGACGTTCGCGCGTTGGTCCACCGGCTGCTGATCACCGCCTACCAGGGCACCTCCAACAGTTCGTCAGTGACCCGCGACGCCGCGCGCACGGTGGCCGCGGCGGTCGGCGCCGAGCACCACGAATTCGAGGTCGACGCCCTGGTCGCCAGCTATACCGCCCTGGTCGAAGGCGCCCTGCGCCGGCCGCTGACCTGGAAGGACGACGACCTCGCCCTGCAGAACATCCAGGCGCGCGTTCGTGCCCCGGGCATCTGGATGCTGACCAACGTGCGCGGCGCCCTGCTGCTGGCGACCTCGAACCGCAGCGAGGCCGCGGTCGGCTACGCCACCATGGATGGCGACACCGCTGGCGGGCTGTCGCCGATCGCCGGGATCGACAAGGCCTTCCTGCGCCACTGGCTGCGCTGGATGCAGGACAGCGGCCCGCACGGTGTCGGCGCGCTGCCCACGCTGAGCGCGGTGACCGCCCAGGCGTCGACGCCTGAGCTGCGCCCCGAGGCGGCGGCGCAGGTGTCCGAGGGCGACCTCATGCCCTTCGCGGTGCTCGACGCCATCGAGCGCGCCGCCATCCGCGACAAGCAGGGACCGCTCGAGGTGCTGGCCACGCTGGAACGCGCCTTCCCCGCCAACGCCCGCCGCGAACTGGCGACCTGGATCGAACGCTTCTTCACCTTGTGGTGCCGCAACCAATGGAAGCGCGAGCGTTACGCGCCGTCGTTCCATCTCGATGACGAGAACCTCGATCCCAAGACCTGGTGCCGCTTCCCCATCCTCTCCGGTGGCTTCCGCGAAGAGTTGGCGGCGCTGCGCGCGGCGGTCGGGGACGGGTGAGCGGATAGCGGGGATCGCAGTTCGACGTCGACGTTGAGCGGCGCCGCGCCCTACCGCGCGCGTTCGCGCCGCGCGATCGCGGCGGCCAGCGCCGCCCGCTCGGCATTGCTGCGCGGGCCGTCCTTGCCCTTGGCACGGGCGGCCTTGGCGTGCGCCGCCTCGGCGACCTCCACCTTGTCGAGCTGCGTCTGCAGCACGGCGGCAGCACCTGGATCGCCAAGCTGATCGAGCACCAGGATCAGGCCCAGCCGCCGATCGGCGTCGGTCTCGGCGGTGATCGCCTCGGCCAGGGGCGACGTCCAGCGCGCGGCGTCATCCTGCAACAGCACCTGCGCCGACCGCGCCGGCCACCAGACCGCGCCAGCGCCCAGGCAGCCTTCGATCAGAGCCCAGAGCTGGCGCGGCGCGAAGGTCGCCAACTCGGCGCGATCGACGGCGCGCGCCGGATCGTACAGCGCGGCGATGAGCTGGTCGCGCGCGGCCAGGCGGGCGATCTCGGCGGCGTGATCGCGCCACCACAGCGTCCACGCCGGACCGGCAGCGGCGGGATGGCCGGTCAGCGCCCGCAGCGCGGCGCCCGCGGCCTCGCGCACGCCGGGGTCGGCGTGGCTGGCGGCGGCGACGCACAGCGCCTCCACCGCGCGGCTGTCGCCGTTGATCTCCAGCGCGCGCGCGGCAGCGAGCGCGGCCCGCGGTTCGCCGCTGGCGACCACCGCCGCCAACGCCGGCGACAGGCGCGGATCGACGGTAGGCGCGCAGGCCTCGATCAGGGCCGACAACGCCGGCCCACGCACCTTGCCCAGGAGCACGACCACCGCCGGAACGCTGGCCGGCTGGCGGGCATGGTCGGCCAGGGACGCGCGCAGGGCGGCGCGGGCAGCGGGATCGCGCTCGCCGCCCCAGGTGGTCAGCAGGTCGAGCCCACGCGGGTCGCCGAAACGCACCAGCCCGCGAGCGGCGGCGGCGCGCACCTCGGGCTCGGGCGCGACCAGCAGGTCACCAAGTCGTTCGAAGACGCCGGCCGCTGCGCGTGGACAGGTGCCCAGCGCCACCGCCGCCAACGCGCGCACGCCGGGCTCGCGGTCCTGGCTCAGGCGCAGCATCAGGGCGGTCGCTGTCGCCGCGCCGACGGAATCCGCCGGCAGGCCGGCACCGATGGACGCGGCGACGCTGACCACGCGGCCGCGCACCCGCCAGTTGGCGTCGCTGGCGAGCACGGCGAGATCGGGCAGCGCGCCGGCGCCGGCCGCGCCCAGCCGCTCCATGGCCGGGGTATTGATCGCGGCGCGGTCATCGGTGAGCGCGGCGATGTCGGCCTCCCAGGTGCGCGCCGGCCGCCGTGGCTGGGGGGGCGGCTCGCCAGCGGTCAGGACGGCGATGGCGAGAGCGAGCAGCAGCATGCCGTGGCGCGAGGCGATCCGGGACATCGCGCGCATGGTGGTGGACCGGCGGCGCTGCGGAAGAGCGCGGCTACGCGAACGGGGCTTGCAGGTGCCGACTTTGGTTTGCTGGTCTTCGTGAGTCGACGTCGGCGCCTTCAAGGACTCTTGCAGCGCTGGAGGCCTTCCGTACCACGGGCCCACCACCGCGGAGACGGCATGAGCGCGCAGTTCGGCACCTGGATCGGCGACGGCAAGCCCGGCACCTGGACACCGCGTATCGATCCCGCGCTGGTCGACGATCCGCGCTTCCCCGCTGTCCTCGCCGCCGCCCAGGCCGGGGTGTCCTTCGCCGGCGCGGTGGCCATCGTCACCGGCGCCTCGGATCCCGGCAGCATCGGCTACGCCATCGCGCGCAATCTCGCTGCTGGCGGCGCCAAGGTGGTGATCACCGGCAGCCGCGATCTGGCCAGGATCACCGACACCGCCACCCGCCTGATCAGCGAAGCCGGCGCCGGAGCGTGCCTGCCGGCGCAGGTCAACCAGGGCGACCTCGCCCAACTCGACGCACTGCTCGACCAACTCAAGGCGCAGAATCTCGCGGCCACGCACGTCTATCCCTTCGCCGCCATCAACCACCCGCAGATCTTCGTCGGCATCAAGCCCGACGACTACGCCCGGGTGTTCCAGATCAACGTCTTCGGCGTCTACCACCTCGCCATCCGCCACGCCCGCCAGAGCCCGCGCGCCGCGCCCTGGTACGTGGTCATCCCGCTGTCGCCCAACGACGGACGGCTGCAAGGCAGCGGCCTCTACCCCGCGACCAAGCAGGCGCTGCTGCCCATCGTGGTGCAGGGCCAGAACGAGGTCGGCGACCGCCGCAACGGCCACTACGTCGGCGTCTCGATCGCGTGGACGCGCTCGGCGCTGATGAGCGGCCTCGACGCCGGCGTCGCCGCCGCCCGCGCCGCCGGGCTCAAGGTCTTCGAGACCCAGGACACCGCCGACGTCTGCACGCTGTGCGGCACCCCAGCCGGCCAGACCCTGAAGGGCACGGTGCTCGACGCCGCTGGGGGCTTCGGCCGCGTCGATGCCAAGGCGATGGGGAAGGTGATGGGCGGCGGCCACTGAGGCGACGGAGGGTCCCGCCACTCCACCGCCGACACTGCGGCTTCGCGATGAAAGTCCTCATCCTCGGCGATGCTCATGGCCAGTGGTGGAACGTGCTCGACGCCGTGCACGACGCCTATGAGCGCTTCGCCATCGGCGCCGCCATCCAGGTCGGCGACTTCGGTTTCTTCAAACCGGTCATGACCGCCTTCACCGGGATCCGTGAACCGCGCTTCCCGGTGCCGCTGCACGTCATCGACGGCAATCACGAAGACCACTCCTGGCTGTCCGCCTGCCGCAACGACGGCACTGCGGCCGGCTGGGCGCGCGACCTCGATCTGCACCTCCACGACCGTGGCGATGTGCTCGACCTCGCCGGTTGCCGCATCGGGCTGTGCGGGGGTGCGCTGCACGCCGACCGCGCCCAGCACGGCAGTCTCGATAAGGGCACCACCAATTGGCTGACCGACCGTCAGGCTGACGCCGCGGCCACCGCCTTCGCCGCGGCGTCGGTGTCCGTGGTGGTCACCCACTCGTGTCCGCACTCGATCGGCGTCGGCATGCAGGGCAGCGCGGCGCTGTTCGTCGAGGTCGAGCGCCATATCCGCGCCAAGGGCTTCAACCCCGGCCCGCCCGGCGATTGTGGCGAGCCCGCGCTGACCCGGCTGTGGCACCACCTGAACCATAAACCGCGCACCTGGCTGTTCGGGCACTTCCACGTCCACCATCACCGCGTGGTCGATGGCACCGACTTCGTGTGCGTGGGCAGCACCGACGTCAGCGACGGAGTGCGCGAGAAACCGGTGTATCTGCTTGATACGGGGGATGGGTCGATCAGCACGTCGCGGGTGTGAGTCCGTTCACTGCCGGCCGCAATCCCGCCATCGCCTTCACCAATCGCTTCCGATCGCTCGGCCGATGCGCCAGGGTCACGGTCAGGCGCAGCCGGCACCGTCCCGGCGGCACCGTCGGCGGCCGGATGGCCGGGGCGAAGTGGCCAGCGGCGCGCAGCTTGGCCGACAGTTCCAACGCCGCGGCCTCGTCGCCGACCAGCACCGGGATGATCGGGCTGCGGCCCTCGGGGACGTCCCAGCCCTGGGCGCGCAGGGCGGCGCGCACCGCGGCGGCTTCGGCCAGCAGTTCGCCAGGCAGTTCGGGATGGGCGCGCAGCAGATCGAGCGTCGCGACCGCGGCGCCGCAGGCCGCCGGCACCGGCGCGGTCGAATAGATGAAGCTGCGCCCGCGATTGACCGCGAGTTCGACGATCGCGGTGTCGGCGACGATGAAGCCGCCCTGGCTGCCCAGCGCCTTCGAACACGTGCCGATGCGCGCATCGGGCACCACGCCGAGTTCCGCGCACAGCCCGCGGCCGTCGGGTCCGAGTACGCCGAGCGCGTGCGCTTCGTCGACCACCAGCAGGGCGCCATGGCGCGTGCACAGCTCGTCGATCGCGACCAGCGGCGCCTCGTCGCCGTCCATCGAATAGACCGATTCGACGCACACCACCCGCCGGCGGGCGCCTTCGCAGCGGCGGAGCTGGGCTTCGAGGTCGGCGACGTCGTTGTGGCGGAAGCGCAGCAGCGGGGTGGCGGAGAGGCGCACGCCGTCGTAGGCGCTGGCGTGGCACAGGCGATCGAGGATGACCGCGTCTTCGTTGGACGACGCCAGTGCGACCAGCAGGGCGCTGGCGGCCTGGTAGCCGGTGGTGGTCAGCAGGCAGTCCGCGCTGCCCAGCCAGCGCGCCAGGCGCTCTTCCAGCCGACGGTGGCAGCGCAACCCACCGGCCAGCAGCCGCGATGCACCCGCGCCGGCGCCATAGCTGCGCAGCGCGCGCGCCGCCGCGTTCTTGACCGGCCGCCGGTTGGCGGCGCCGAGGTAGTCGTTGGATGCCCAATTGATGAGCTTGAGCCGATCGCCGTCGGCCATGAGCCGCACCACCCGGCCATCCGGCCCATCGATCACCGGCCGTGTGCGCAGGCGGCCCTCGGCAGCGATGGCGGCGAGTTCATCGGCGATGCAGACGCGCATCGCAGCGCGGGTCGGAGGCAGTCCGTGAGCCATGGGCGGGCACCATAGACGGCCGTGCCGGCTCGGCCACCGTCGGTCCGGGTGATGGCGGGTATCGTGGTCGCTGATCTCCCCGTGGTCATCACTCGACGTCGACGTGGACGTCGAGTGTCGAGGACGTCACCCGACCGCGTGCAACTCACCAGCCAGCAACGCGATTTTTCGCTCCGCCCCCCAGCGGTAACCGCCGATGAGCCCGGTGGCGGCGATGACGCGGTGGCAGGGGATCAGGCAGGCGACCGCGTTGGCGCCGACCGCCTGGCCGACGGCGCGTGCCGCGCGCGGCCGGCCAAGCGACATCGCCAGTGCGGCATACGAGGTGACCGACCCCGGCGGCAGCTCGACCAGCGCGCGCCACACCGCGAGCTGGAAATCGGAGCCGTGCACCAGCACCGACAGCGGAGCGCCCACCTGGACACCGGCGTGGGGGAAGGCGCGGGCGAGTCGCTCAGCGGCGCCGACCGCGTCCTCGACCAGCGTTGCTGCCGGCCACTCGGCGGCGAGCAGCGCGCGCGGCTCCTCGGCAGCGAGGAAGGCCAACCGGCAGATGCCGCGCGGCGTCCATGCCACCAGCGCCCGACCCAGCGGCGTCGCCCCGACACCCCACGCCACACGTAGACCAGCACCGCCGGCGGCCCACTCGCCCGGGCTCATCGCTTCGATGCGCACGAAGCGGTCGTGCAGGCGCGAAGGACCCGACAGCCCGAGGTCGAGCGCGACGTCGAGCACGCTGCGTGCCGCCGCCAGCAGGCCCTTGGCCCGCGCCACGTCGGCGAAGGCCGCCCAGCGCTTCGGGCTGAGCCCGGCCCAGCGCAGGAAAGCGCGGTTGAGCCGGAAACGGTCGACGCCCTCGTCCGCGGCAAGCGCGTCGAGGCGCAGCGCCGAGCCACCAGGAGCGGCCAGGCGACGGAGCGTGCGCGCGACGCGGTCGTGATCAGCGCCCGGGGCGGTGGCGGTCATGCGCGCAGGCTACGGCTGCACGCCGCGGTCAGCCACCCGGATCGTGCGGGGCGCTCCAGGTCGGAAGGGACGCTGACAGCGTCGGGTCTGGCGGCGGCAACCCCGCCGCCAGACCCCGGTGCCATCACTTCCAGAACTGCCAGCCTGGCCCGCGCTTGGCCGCTACCGGCGTCGATCCGGCCAGGGCGGCCAGCTCACCAAGCAGTCCATCGGCCCCGGGAACCAGCGCTGCCACCGCATCGAGGCTGGCCGGAGCCGCACTGCGCAGCAGCAGGTCATCCAGCCGCCGCACCAGTTCGGCAGCGTCCGCACGGGTGGACAGCAGCGCGCGCAGCCGTTGCCAGAGCGCACGCACCTCGCTGGCGCGCAGCACCAGGGCACGGCGCACGGCATCGTCGCCGGCCTTCGCCCAGCGTTCGCGCAACTGCGTCACCAGCGCCGTCAGATCGTCGGCCGGCGGCGACGGCGGGGCGACCTCAGCGGACTCCGCCTTGGCCCTGGATGAACCGACCTTCCGGGGCTTCGCGGCTGGCGCCGACGGGGAGCTCATCATGGAGGAGTGATCGATCGGGCCCGCTCCGACCTGGGTCGCGAACATCATGCTTGGCGCCATCGGCACCGGCGCCGCACCGGGCACCCCGCCCGCTCCCGTCGCCCATCCCGCCGGTTGCTCCACCGCCTGCACCACGGTCCGCGCCGGGCCGACCTCGCGGCGCTGCGCATCGATGGCGACGAAGGCGGTGAAGCGCGACAGCACGTTCTCGGCCAGGGATAGCGCGACGATGCGCGCGGCGACGTCATGGTCGGCGACCACGGCGTAGCGATCTTCGAGATCGCGGATGCGCAGCCGCGCCCAGCACTGGGCAAGCGCCGGCGCAGCGACGCCCTCGACCGGGATGGTGCGCTCCCACAGCGATCCATCGGCGAGGCGGCCGTGCACGCGTACCGACGCCGGGCGGCCAGTGCAGCGCGCCAGCACGGTCACCGGCGCCCCAGCGCCGAGATCGGGCATCGGCGACGGCGCCAGACCGTCGGCGACTAGGCCATCGATGACCACGGTGAGGCCGCTGACCAGCGGGGGTTGCACGCGTCGCTGCGCCTCGATCAGGATGGCGTCGAGCCAGTCCTCGGATTCGACGCAGGCCCACCAGCCGCCACCGGGCGCACTCAAGCGTTGGAGCAGGCTCTCATTGACCGCCTGGTCGATACCGAGGGCGATCACTCGCGTCGAGCGCAGGTCGGCATCGAGGCTGCGCAGCAGACGATCCTCGTCGCCGACCTGTCCATCGGTGACCAGCACCAGGACGCGGTCGCGACCTGGCGTCGGTTGGCCGAGCACTCTGAAGGCCTGGTGCAGCGCGCCGTTCATCTCGGTGCCGCCAGCGCTCTCGATCGTGCCCAGCCAGGTCACCGCGGCGAAGCGCTCGCGGTCGCTGCCCGGGCGCAGACCACTGCCGTGACCCGGAGGGGCGATGACGCTGTCGTCGAAAGCCAGCACGGCGAAGCGGTCGTCGCGATCGAGCGCATCGACCAGGCGCGCCGCGGCGCGTCGGGCGGCGACCATCTTCCAGCCCTGCATCGAACCCGAGCGATCGAGGAGCACGACCACGTCGCGCGGCATGCGCGGTGCTGTCCCTGGTGATGCTGCCTGCGGCGGCGCCACGGTGATGGCCACCGTGCAGCCGTCGCCACCCGGCGTGGCCAGGGCGCAACCGGCGAAGGCGGCGCCGAGCACCGGCCAGCGCAGGATGAAATCGCGGTCGAGCCGCTGCCCTGGCCGCACGCTCAGCCGGCTGACGCCGCCACCCAGGTCCTCGGCCACGGTTGGCAGAGAACAGCCGGCGCGACCGGCACTGACGGCGCCGGGCCTGAAGTCGACGGTGATGTCGAGACGCACCGGGTTGGGGAAGCCGGGCAGCAGCACCGGCGGCGAGATGCGCGACGCATCGGGCACCGCGTCGGTGTCGCCAGCGATGCCGGCGCCGACGTCGTCGCCCAGCGCCACGCCGGGGATGTAGCGCGGCGCCACCACCAGGGGCAGACGCACGCTGGCGTGGCCGGCCTCGACCGCGACCTGTCCGCACAGCTCGATCTCGACCGTCGCCGTCTCGCCGGGGCCGATGTTGCCGACCTGGACGGTGAATACGTCGGGACGATCCTCCTCAAGCAGCGCCGCGCGCTGACCGGCACGCACCGCCTGCTGGTAAGCGGCGCGCGCCTGGCCGCGCTCCTGCAGCACGCCTTCGACGGTGCGACCGGCGACCCGCAGCCGGAAACGGCTGACCGCTCCCCGTGGCGGCAGCGGGAAGATGTAGACCGCCTCGATGACGCCGGCGTGGACGTTGCGGAACTCCTGCGCGATCGCCCAGCGCCAGCACAGTCCATCGATGGACAAGTGCGCGGTGAACGCTTTCAGCGGCAGCGGTCCGTGTTCGCCGCGCAGGCAGCCGAATCCGGCCTCGACCTCGGACAGCGCGGGGATGGTGTCGTCGATCAGGGGCAGGGCGGTCATGGGGTGCTCGGGGGTAGTGGGTGATGACGGGTGAGCCAGTCGTGAAGAGGGCGCAGCGATTCGCCCAACTCGCGCCAGGCGTCGGCGTCGAGACGGTCGACCGGCAGATCGAGGCTGGCACCACCGGGAAGGTCGATGCGCAGCCGCGGGCGCGGCGGCGGAAGGTCGGCCGGTGGCAGCGCTGATGTTGGGACTGCGGCAGGTATCGCCCAGAAGTCGCTGCGGCGGGGCTGGGGCGCAGCGGCGTCCTTCGCTGCGGTCGTGTCCGCGATGGACCCCCTGCGCTCCGGCGAGCGGACGGATTCACGGGGCGTGGCGGTCCGCGCACCGGCCTGGTCGATCGGCTCCGCCGCCAGGTCTTCGGCGGCCAGGCCAGCCAACTCGCGCAGACGAGCATCAGCGGCGCCCAGCATCAGTTCCTGCACGCGGACCAAGGTCAGCCCACGCGCCTGGAGCCGCTTGATCGTGGTCAGTTGGAGCAGGTGCCGGCGCCCGTAGAGCGCCGTGCGTCCCCGCCACGCCGCTGGCCGATCGATCAGGGCGAGGCTGGCGTAGTAGCGCACCATGCGCACATCCGGCACCCCCTGGACCTGGCCGTTGTCCTGACCGAGCCGGGCGAGCGCTGCCGTCGACTGGCGCACCAGATCTTCGAGGGTGAGGTCCGGCGCGGGCATGGCGGATAGATACACTGTCATTTGACACTGTCAATTTACATCTCATCACGCGCGCCTCGCCGCGCTGGCGGTCGTTGTCGCCGCCGCATGCTCCGCGCCCCACCACCGAGGAACCCACATGCCGAACACCAAGTCCCCGCTCTCCACCATCCTGGCCGACACCTACGCTCTCGCCGTGAAGACGCACGCCGCCCACTGGAACGTCACCGGCGCGCCGTTCTTCGCTCTGCACGCGGCCTTCGGCGCCCAGTACCTGGCGCTGTTCACCGCCGCCGACGACCTCGCCGAACGCCTGCGTGCGCTCGGCCAGGTCGCCCCGCGAGGCATGGCCGCGCTGGCCAAGGCGACAACGATCACCGACACCGCCAGCACCGACGGCATCGCTCTGGCGAAGGCCCTACGCGACGACCACCGCGCGCTCAGCCGCGCGCTCTCCACCGCGCTCACGGCCATCCAGGCCGCCGGCGACGAAGCCACTGCCGACCTGCTGATCGGCCGCATCGAGGACCACGACAAGACGGCGTGGATGCTCGACGCCACGGCGGGATGAGCAGACGCGGGCTGCCGATCACGGTTATTCGCCAGCGCACCGGCGACCGAAGCTGACCACGCCGTTCGATGTGGAGCATGGGTCGCCGGTCTGCGACCGGCACAGGACGGTGACCCTCAGTCGATCAGCGTGTCCGCGGTGCCGACGTTTCCGTGGCGACGGCGGTGGCCGCGTGCCGATACCGCCACCAGCCCAGCGCCATGACCACCGCCGATGGCAGGGCCAGCCACAGGAATTCGCTGAGCAGCACGGGGATTGCCGCAGCCGAGAAGAATCCCGTTCCGATCGGCGACACCCGCAGCGGTCGGAAAGGCAGGAAATAGCGCGTGTCGTCGAACGGCGCCAACAGCGCCGCGCCGAGTCCGCCATCGGTCATGGCGTCGAGCAGTCCGTGCAGGGCAGTGGCGATGAACAGGTACAGCGCCACCGCGAAGCCTGGCCGGCGCTGACGGACGAGGAGCGTCGCCCAGGTCACCGCAAGCACCGCCGCGCCGAACAGCGAATGCGTCAGGCCGCGATGTCCCCAGGGATCGCCATAGGGGATGCGTAGCGCGAAGGCGATCACGTCGGCGTCCGGCAACACCGCGCAGAACGCTCCGGCGACCCACCACCGCCGCGGCAGCCAGGACGGGCTGAACGTCGAACCGACCGCGACGGCGACCAGAGCGTGGGAGAAGATCGTAGCCATGCCGATTTTCGTAGTGGTCCCAGCCTCGGCGGTGCGTCGGCATGGTCCATCGAACATGACGTCAGAACACCGAGCAGGATGCACCGAGGCCGCATTCCCGGGACACTCGCCGCAGGCGAGCACCCCTGGCACACAGCGATCCCCCGCCTTGACAGCCCCCCTGTCCTGACCACCATCCCGCCCCACGACAACGGTACGCAACGCGGGGTAGAGCAGTCTGGTAGCTCGTCGGGCTCATAACCCGAAGGTCGGTGGTTCAAATCCATCCCCCGCAACCACGTCCACGACCCCCGGAACTCCGGGGGTCGTGGTGTTATGGGGGACACGCAAGATAGAGCGCGAGAAACGCGCGGATTCTGCCGCGTTCTCTCAGCGGGTCCGTTCTCCGTTTTTCTCCTGCGGCTTGGACCAGCGCGTCGGATGCGCACAGGAGAGCTCCCGTTCTCTGATTCTCTGGCGGAGAACGGGGGCCGGGTTAACGACCCTGTCCGACGTGGTGGAGCGGGTCGGATGCAACGACCCACCGCGTTAGGAGTCGGGACGCACGACGCGGGCCGCTAAAGTTGGACCAGTGTCAGCGCCTTGGCCGCGCTCGATGCGGCCGAACGCGAGCGTGCCGAGCTGCGCGAACAGGTCGGCCTTCAAGCCCCGGGACCGGCGACTCTCGGAGGTCGTCGCCATCCTAGGCGACGAGGTAACCTTCGCGTCCGGCACCACCTAATGCTTCGGCCAGGCGATCGACCTCCGCACGTTTGAAGCGCGCACCGTGAAGGAGATCGACGCCCGCCGGCGCGTGGTTGAGCTAGACGACGGCACGCGGCTGCGGCGGCGGCTGCGGAGGGCACCCAAACCAAGCCTACTTAGGCGAGCGCGTCGCTGCATTCAGGATAGCCGAATGACAGTCAGCCGTTAGGCACGTGCTTTGCGCACGATCTTGGGGGCAACCTTGCGGGCGGCCTTTCGTGCGATTTTTTTCTCGGGGGGGAAATACTTAGCGAAGACACGGAGGGCCTTCTGGATGCTCATGTCCTTTTTCGTGCTGGAGGTCTTCTTGCCTCTCAGGATCAGCTTCACCTTGTCGGCGCAGCCGTCTGCATCCGACTCGATGTCGCTGTCCCAGAACCGCAACACCTTCCACCCGAGGGCCTCGCACTGGGCCCCGACCTCGCGGTCACGCTCCTTGTTGCGCTGGGTCTTCTTCTCCCAGTACTCGACGTTGGTCTTGGGCATGCGGCAGAAGTCAGGGTCGCCATGCCAGAATGTCCCGTCGACGAACACGGCCACCTTGTGAACCGGGAACACGATGTCAGGTGTCCCGGGGACGAGCGCACTATGAGTGCGGAACCCCCGCAGCCCCGCAGCCCAGAGCGCCTTGCGCAGCAGCAGCTCCGGTTGCGTGTTCTTGCTCGGCACCATCCCCATGATCCGCGAGCGCTCCGCCGACGGGGTCTCCTCCATGGCTTTCGGCCGACCCCTCGGCCGTGGCTGGTCGATCGCCGCGATCTCTAGGTCCTCGACGATGCGGTCGCGGATGGCTCGGGCCATGAGCGGGGGGACGGCGTTGCCGATGTGCCGCATCTGGGTGACGTGGTGCCCCTCAAGCATGAAGGTGTCCGGGAAGGACTGGAGACGGGATGCCTCGCGCACGGTGATCGACCGGAGGTCGCGGTAGTGGATGAAGCGCCCAGAGCCCGGGTTGCCGAAGTGCGTGGTGATCGTCTGCGCGATGCCGTTGCGGTGGAGGCGTGCGTAGGCTTGGCTGTAGTAGTTGTCCGAGAAGCGGATGCCCTCCGGCAGCTCGCTGTTGCGACCTCCCTCGGTGATGTGCTGGAGCTTCGCGGACATCTCAGCCGAGTGCGCGCGGGTCCGGTGGTTGAACAAGGCGATCGAGCCCTCGCGCGCCCAGGTCTGGTACGGGGTCAGCGGCTTGGCGGTCCGTTGGTAGACCATCATCTCGTCACCCTGGCCGGGTAGCAGGGCAGGCAAGTCGCCGAGGGCCTCCTCGACCGAGATGTAAGGCAGCTTCGTGTCGTCGAAGCGAGGGCGCTGGCGGTCCCCGACGGTTTGGGCCGCCGCCTCGACGCGCTCGTGCGTAGCCTTGGGGGGCCGAGGGAGCACCCCAAGATCATGGCGGTACGCGAGCAACACGGCCCGCTTGCGGAGCTGGGGCACGCCGTAGTCGCTCGCGACCAGGATGTCGGCGACGCAGTTGTAGCCCATCTTGTTGAGCGCTGCCACGACGTCGTTGATGATGAGGCCGTCGTGGGCCGTGATGATCTGAGGGACGTTCTCCATCACCGCCACGAGGGGCCGAAGGTCACTAACCAGTCGCAGGTAGTCCTGGATGAGAAGGTTGCGGGGGTCGTCCAGCGGTGCCCGCCCGAGGCCGGAGAACCCTTGGCAGGGTGGGCCGCCAGCCAACACGTGCAACGTGTCCTTGGCGTCCATGCCCGCCAGCCGGCGGAGGTCGTTGCCGGACATCTTGTGCAGGTCGCCGCAACTGAACGGCACTCCCGGGTGGTTGTAGTTCACTACCGAGCGGGCCTCGGGGTCTCTGTCCACCATGAGGCGGGTCTTGAAGTCGAACTTCGGCGACTTCATCGGCATCGAGAAGCCGCAGGTGAACCCGCCAACCCCGGAGAAGATGTCGATGGAGTTCAGTTGGATGGGGGTTTGGCCGGTCAGGTCGAACATTCTGGTGCCGTTCACGTCTGCTTGTTGTTGCTGTCGTCGGTGGCACCGGCGGCGACCGCCTCGGTGGCATCATCGTCTGCGTCCGCAAGCATGGGCTGCGCGCTCGCGCCAGACAGACTGTCGTTGAACAGGAAGGTCTCCAACTCGGTGGCAGCCGCGTCGTGAACCTGGGAGGTGACCTTATCCATCAAATGGTCGACCACCTCAAAGGTGAGGTTCGGCTCGCGACGCGCGGTTTCCTGGATCATCTGCTTGACGATGATCTCGATGTAGCGCTGGAACAGGTACTCGCGCCAACGGCTGGAGTCGACCTTGTAGGTCTCGATCAGCTTCTTGGCGAACTGCCGCGATGTGTTGATCCAGTAGATGCCCGCTGCCACGTCCTCGTGGCGCTGGTGCACCGGCGGGTGGCGCGGGTGGCAGTCGTACATCCGAGACGTGGGGTCGAGCGGGTCGGCATCGTAGCTGGAGAGCAGGACGCGCGGGAACTTCGGCCCCTTGGCCTGCTTGTCGCCGGCCCCGCCTCCGCCACCGTCGGGCTTGTCCCCGGCGTCCTTCTTCTCGTTCGGCTCGTCCGAGTCGCTGCTCTTCTTCTTCCCCTCACCCTGCTCCCCGCCCATCCCGAAACCTCCCACGGCGTCGCCGAGGCTGGGCCCACCGAAGATGTCCGCGGTCATCTTGGACATGAACTTGTTCTTCCACTTGTCGAGCACGCGGTTGAACATCGAGGTCTTCGCGAGGTCGACCGACGACTTCTCCTGCTTGCGCTTCTCAGCCATCTCGGAGGCCAACGCCTCGACCTGCTCGCGGACCCAGGCGATGACCGCGCTGGTGATGTCATTCCCGTTCAGCTTGTCGCGGTCGTTGGCTACGCAGCCGAGATCCTTGTCCTCCAGTACCGGCATCTCGCACTCGCCGCGGATGAACTCGGTCTCCGCGACCGTAGCGCCGAGCTCGTGCATCCGGTAGGTGCCAAGACAGCCGACCTGGCCGATGATGTCGATGGAGTTGAGCTGCGCGTACTCCGTGCCGCGACTCATCGGCTGCTCCGAGGTCCGCAGCGTCAGCACGCCCTTCTTGTACTTCGAGAGCGACCCACCAATCAGGTCGATCGTCTCGCCGTTCCACTCCAACGTCTTGGGCACTGGGATGACGCGCGGCTCCTCGAAGCCGGCACGCGGGCTGATCTCGGGCACGCCGAGTCGCTTCCCCCAAGGCTCGCCGGCGCGCATGTAGTAGACCTGCTTGTGGGCCAGGAGACGGCGGGCCTGCGCGTGGAACCGCAGCTTCTCCAAGATGGTGTCGACGGTGGCCTTTCCACTGAACTTCTTCGGGACCTCGCCACGCAAGACGGTGAAGCCTGCCTTCGCTGAGCTTTTCTTCCAGCGGGCTCTGACCGCTGCGGGGATTTCCAGGTAGGCGATGCCGGCGAACTTGAGGGCCTCGTCGAGGCCCATCTTCTTGTCCTCGATGACGAAACCGTACTTGCCGCCATCGAATCCGAAGACGTTCAGATGGCCGCCCTGGTACGTGGTCATCCGGCACATGTCGAACATCTCGCGCATGTAGAACTTGCCGCCGTTGCCATGGCCGCCGAAGGTCGGGAGGTCAGCTTTCCCGCGCTTCGCCGCCGTCGGGTCGCCCCAGATCTGGAAGGCCTTGTCGATCGCGTCGTGGTTGGTGCCGACAAAGTCGATGCACTCGAAGGCGCTGTCGCGCTTGGGCTTCCCCTGCATGAAGCGCAGGACGATGTACTGGTCGGCGTCCGCGACGCCCGAGGCGGCGTAGGCGTCCGCCGAGTTCTTCATCCATTCGGCCAAACCCTTCTCGTGGTCGCCGCGGAAAGAGCGGCCCATGATGTCGAGGATGTTCTCGTGGAACACGTGCTTCTGGGGCTTGATCTTCCCCTTCATGGCGGCGGCGGGCTTGGGGCTCATGGTTGGACTCCAACTTTCTGGATGAGGCCCGCATGCTGCGAGCTGAGGTAGCTCCACATCTCCATCAGTCGGGCGGCCACACGCGGATCGGGATGGCCGTACTTCACCGCGGACTCGATCGCCTCGCGCGTCGTGGTGAGGCGGCCCTCGAAGTCCCCGCGCTTCGCGCGAACCGTCGTGCCGACGAAGACGAAGAAGTCCGTGTCGAGGATGTCCTTGGTCTGACCCTGGACGAACAGCTTCCAGCCCTCGGTCTTGAGCATGCGCTCAACCTCGTGCTTCTCGGCTCGGCCGATGCGGTCGCCCTTGTCCAGGTCGGCAGTCTTGCCGGACAAGAGGGTCTTCATCACCTCCACGCCCTTGGCCGTTAGCGCGAAGCGCTTGTCGGCGTTCTGCACCAAGCCCTTCTTCTTCAACGGGCCGTAGAGCGGCTTGTGCAGGTCCGACGAGTCGGGGTGCTGAGGGTACTTGCGCAGCCCAAACTCCTTCGGTGACAACTCCCAGGCCCGAACCACCATGTCCTCGTAGTCGAGCGGCTTGGTCGTACCCTTGGAGAGATCGAACATGGCCTGCAAGATGATCATCAACCGGTCGGAGCTGGCGGCGGGCATGTGCTGACCTCTTGAAGTGGATCGCGGTAAACACGCTTTTCCTTTTACTGAAAAAGGCGGTTCTGCAAGCACCCTCTGTGGCACGAGTGGAAGATCGGCCCGAAGCTTCGCCAGAAGTACTGCCCAAAACTGTGCTTGTGTCACTGAAAGCCTCTTAGGGGCGAAGGCGTTGGTCTAGGAGGCGGCTCGACCTCGGCATCGGGCATCGCCTTGTGGTGACCCAAGTCGGCGTGCCGGATCGGCAAGCCCAATAGAGGCAGCTTAGCCTCTCCATGTCTCTCGCTGCCTCGTCCAACTCATCTCGGCGCACATCTTGCGCATCATCTTTTCGCCGTTTTTCGGCCTCTCCCGCTCGACCGTCGGCAGGAACAGCAGCGCTTCCTGGATGTCGGGCGCCAGGAGGGTCAGGTTCAGAATCTGGGTTATCCGCGGCTGACTGACGTGGGCGAGACGTGCCAAGGTCGTCGCGTCCGCCACGGCGCCGCTGCGCAGGAGTTGCTCGCAGCGGATGGCGAGGGCCATGAGCTTGGAAATGCGGGGGATCCGGCCTGGTGCTGGCGGCGCCACCACCGCCAGTTCGACGCCCTCTCGGACGACCCGGCGGTAGCCGCCTCGACGGCCGGGCTGGTTGCTGAGATGGAAGCGGCGCTCGACGGTCAGGCTCATGCGACGCTCCGGTTGGCGAGTGCGGCGATGCCAGCAGCCCGGAAGGTGACGGCCAGCTTTCCAGCGTGGCCGTCGATGGTGACGCGCTCGACCAATGAGCGCAGCAGGCGCACCTGTTCTAGCGGCGCCAACTCCGCCCACACCGGCTCGAACCGGGCAAGCACCCGGCGCGCCCCCGGTGTGCGCGGATCGCCGGCCTCGGCAGCGATCAGGGCTATGCGTGCGGCGGCGACTTGGGAGTCGGCTTGCCGAAGCAGGGCCATGTGCGAGCCGTCGCCGGGGTCACGTTGGGCAGCAGCGGCCGCTTGGGCGGCGAGAGCCTTGGTGTCGGTCAGGCGGGTGCGGATCGCCACCACGGCCGCGTCGTGCTGCGCGCCGGCCTCCGCGATCACCCCGTCGGCCAGCGTTCGGTCCTGACAGATGGCGGCGATCTCCGCCACCGCCAGCCGCTCGATCTCGGCCGCTGGCAGGCTGGGCATCGGACAGGACTCCGCGCGTCGCTCCCGGCTGCGCGCGCAGGTGTAGTAGCCGTAGAGCTTCGCCCCCCTCCGCGAGTAGCAGTAGGTCATGCCGCATCCGCAAGGCCCGCACGCCAGCAGGCCGCGCAGCAGGGCGTGGTGGCGCGTGCGCGTCTCAGCGCCGCCGCTGCGCGCCTGGCTGGCCAGCTGCTGCTGCACCGCCTCGTAGGTGGCGAGGTCGACGATCGTCGGGTGCTCGCCGGCGATGATCTCGTCGCGGTAGCAGATGCGCCCGGTGTAGAGGATGTTGCCGAGCAGATGAGCCAGGGAGCTCTTTCTGAAAGGCGAGCCGCCATGGGCACGCCCGCTGGCGGAGGTCCGCGCCTTGGTGCGCCAGCCGCGCGCCGTGATCTGCTCCAAGGTCGCCGTCAGGCTGCGCTGCTCGCGGTAGAGCGCGAAGATGCCGCGCACCTGCTCGGCCTCGGGCTGGTTCACCACCAGCCGTCGTCCGCCTGGGGCGATGTCGTAGCCAAGGCTGGGCGTGCCGCCGCACCAGCGGCCCATGCGCTTGGTCGCCGCCACCTTGTCGCGGATGCGCTCGATGGTGTTCTCGCGCTCGAACTGCGCGAAGCAGATCAGGACGTTCAGCATCAGCCGGCCCATCGGGGTCGCCGTGTTGAAGTGCTGGGTCACCGACACGAAGGCGACCTGCTTCGCGTCGAGCTTCTGCAGCAGGCCCACGAAGTCGTTGAGCGAGCGCGACAGGCGGTCGAGCTTGTAGACGGCGATGATCTGGACGTCGCCGGCCTCGACAGCGGCGAGCAGCCGCTGCAGGGCCGGCCGGTCGGTGGTGCCCCCGGAGAAACCGCCATCGTCGTAGCGCTCGGGGCTGACCACCCAACCCTCGTGGGATTGGCTGGCTGCGAACTGCTCGCAGGACTGCCGCTGCGCATCGAGCGAGTTGAACTCGCGGTCGAGGCCCTCTTCGGTGCTCTTGCGGCAGTAGATGGCGACGACCCGACGGGCCGGCTTGGCGGTCCCTGTCATGCCGCCCCCTTCCGCGGCTTCAGACCGAAGAAGACGTGGCCGTTCCACTGCGTGCCGGTGATCGCGCGGGCGACGGCGCTCAGGCTGCGGTAGACCGTGCCGTCGTGGTCGAAGCCGTCGGGCAGCACGGTGACGATCACCTCCGCATTTCGCCATCGCCGCCGCAGCACCGTGCCTGGAGCCAGCCCGGCCTCGCGCTGGGCGGGCAGCGCCAGGAGCTTGGTCCGGCCCGGAGCGACGACGCTGGCCACGCGCGGCGCGGTCAAGCGGATGTCGGCGTCCTTGGCCAACTCGGCGGCGCGCGCGAGAGCCCGCTCGGACAAACCTCCCTCATCGTTGGCCTGGAGGCGCCACGCGATGCGGCGCACCAGCCAGGTCTTGTGCCGGCTGGCGGTGGGTTCGCCGAAGGTGCTGTGGTAGTGGTCGCGCAGCTGCGCGACGCTCATGGTCGGCAGGCGCGCGACGGCGGCGATGGTGGCTGGCTGCATCCGGTTCTCCTAAGCGCCACGGTCGGGCGCGTTCGCACTGATCCCGGTCTGGTCGGGGTGATCCACTCCGCACGTGGCGTCTCTGGGGTGAACCGACTCAGTCCGGCCATGCTGTCGTGCGAGTGCGCGCCGCAGGGCGGTGGCGAGCAGCGCCACCACCGGCGGTCGCCAGTCCGGGGTCTCGCCGGGCTCGGCGGGGGGCGTGGGCGGAGTACATGCGAGCATCCCTCTGTTATGCGCGAACCGCCGCCGAGACGGTCCGCTCGGCGCGCAGGACATCCGCCCCGCTGGCCGCTGCGACGCCGGACCAGCCACGTTGAGGCAGCCGCGCAAAGCATGCGTCACCAACGGCCTACGGCCTCCCCACCAGCCTGGCCATTTTGGGTCTTTACGAACCCATTTGCTTCCTATCGTGCGGCCGATCCGCGACTACCTTGCCGCGAACTGCGGCACCGCGGGTCGGCAGGCGACATCCGATGCCGGAGTTCCACTTCGACGTGCCCGACGACCTCGGCGGGCTCTTCCCAAACCCCAAACCAGGCGCCGACCGGAATGATCCCGGCGTGTGGATGCTGATGCCGATGAAGGCCAGGCGCGGCGACACGACGGCACCGTCGCGACCGCCTCCGCCACCAGAGCGCTGTGACCTGAGTCCTGCGCGCGCGCGTCGGGCGTTTCTGCGCCACGGCGTCTTGCGGGAGATCATCGTGGGCGCCGAGCGCTACGCGCTGCGCGACCGCAAGGGCCATCGTTACATTGAACGGCTGCTGCGCGACCCCGGCACGCCCATCGCCGCCATCGCGCTGTGCGCCGCCGAGAACGGCCAGGACGTTCGCGTCTTCGCAGGCACGCGCGGTGCAATCACCACGGCGGAAAGTCTCGGCGAACTGCGCGAGCGGGCGGCCGAGCTGCAGGAGGAGCTGCCCGAGGCGCGCCGCCCGGGCAACGCCGCCCGGCAGGAGGCGATCATGCGCGAGCTGGCGTGGATCGCGGACACCATCCGCGAGGGCACCGCCTTGGGCGGAGCCCTGCGGACCAACGATGATGCGGAGCGCGTGCGGGTGACCGTGACCAAGGCGGTGCATCGCGCGATCTGGGCCATCGGCCAGCACGCGCCCGCGGTAGCCGATTACTTCCGCCGCAGCGTGGTCACCGGCACCTGGCTGCTGTTCCGGCCGCTGGGCGACGAGCGTTGGGAGCTGGAGGTGTGACCATCGTGACCTTTTCGTGACCTTTTCGTGACCATGGATGGTCACGATGGTCACGAATCGGTCCCATTCTGGTCACGGTGTGACCAGCGAAGTCACGCCTCAGGGGAGCAAGGACGCTCCCCATGCCCGCGACCACCGATCGCCCATCCGCTTCGCCCGTCCGCCACGTCCTCGACGACTTCGCGCACGCGACGATCCGCCACTGCGCCCGCGGCCTGATCGGCCGCTACGGCGTCGCCGAGCACGAGTGCCCGGACCTGATCCAGGACCTGGTGGTCGGCTATCTGGCCAGCGCGGACCACTACGACCCGGCGCGCGGCGCCCGCACCACCTACGTCACGCACGTCGTTGGCAATCTCGTTGCCTCGCTGCTGCGTCAGCGCCTGGCGCTGTGTCGGGGCCGCGGTCGCCGGCATGTCCGCTGCGGCCAGCCCGCTGGCGGCAGCGAGACCGCGTCGGTGTTCCACCTCGCCGATCCCGGAAGCGAGGACCGGCGCCGCGCGGATGACCTGCGCCTGGATGTCGACGCGATCGTCGCCGGGCTGGGCGGCACCCAGCGCGCCGTCTGCCGAGCGCTGCAGGTCGATCGCGCCACCACCACGCGCGCGCGCCTGCGCCTGAGCGGCCGGCGGTTCCGCGCCATCGTCGCCGAGCTGCGCACGGCGTTCGCGCCCCTGGCGCCCGACGCCTCGCTCACCCGTCGCCAGCAACCGCAGACCGATGCCGCCCGTGTCTGCGCACCGTAGGGATGCGGCTGTTTCCATGCACCACGAAGGACCACCCATGATCCAACCACTTGCTCGGTGCCTCGGCGCCGGTCCCCATTCCTTCACCGATCGCCTGGTTGCCGAACCCGAGGCGACCTACCACGCGAACCGCGCCACCTACCTGTCGAGCCACGCCTTGGCCGACTTCCGTCGTTGCCCGCTGCTCTTCCGCCGGAAGGAACTCGGCCTCATTCCCGACGAGGATCGTCCCGCCTTCGCATTCGGACGCGCTGCGCACTGCCTGATCCTGGAAGGCCGCGAGGCATTCGAGGCGCGCTACGCCGTCGGCGGGCCGGTGAATCCCAAGACCGGGCGCACCTTTGGCGTCGACACCAAGGCCTACGCGGAGTGGGCCGCGCAGCAGGGCAAGCCAACCCTGTCCGATGACGCGGCGGTGCTGCTCGCGCGGCTCGATGTCGCGGTGCGCGGCCATGAGCAGACGCAGAAGCTGCTCGGCGACGGCGTCCCCGAGGGCGTGGTGCGCGCCGGCTACGCCGGCCTCCGCTGCCAGGCGCGCTTGGACTGGACGCATCCCGAGCGCGGGATCATCGATCTCAAGACCATCGACAACCTCGATTTCTTCCAGGTCGAGGCGCGTTCGTTCGGCTACGTGCACCAGATGGCGTTCTATCGCGCGGTCCTCGCCGCGGCGTGCGGGCGCAACGCCGAGGTCCACCTGATCGCGGTCGAGAAGCGCGAGCCCTTCCGCTGCGGCGTGTGGCGGATCGAGCCCCAAGTCCTCGACGCGGCCGAGCGCGACAACGCGGCGGCGATCCAGCGGCTCATCGCCGCGCGCGAACGCGACGTGTGGCCGACCGGCTACGAGGACTTCCGCGTCATCGACCACCTCTGACCGGACACCTGCGCCTGCCCTTCGCCGGCGCCACGCCTCACGCCCCACCCATCCCCGTCTCCCGCAAGGACCACCATGAACGCCCTCGCCTCCATCATCGCCGGTCCGACGCCCGGCCCGCGCCGCATCATGCTCTACGGGACGCCCGGCGTCGGGAAGTCGAGTTGGGCGGCGCAGGCGCCGCGGCCGGTCTTCCTCCCGACCGAGGACGGTCAGAACGAGATCGACTGCCACCGCTTCCCGCTCGCCACCTCCTTCACCGAGGTGCTCGGCCGGCTCGGCTCGCTGTTCACCGAGCCACACGACTACCGCACCATCGTCATCGACAGCGTCGACCAGCTCGAACGGCTGATCCTCGCTGAGGTCAGCCGCCTGCGGAAGGTGGGCTCGATCGAGGACATCCCCTACGGCAAGGGTTACACCTTCGCCCTCGCCCAGTGGCGGGATCTGCTCGACGGGCTGAACGCTCTGCGCGATCAGCGCGGCATGACCGTGATCCTGATCGCGCACGCCAAGGTCGAGCGCTTCGAGAACCCCGAGACCGATTCCTACGACCGCTACACGCCGCGCCTGCACAAGGCCGCGTCGGCGATGGTCAGCGAGTGGGCCGACGAGGTGCTGTTCGCCACCTACCGGGTGTTCACCAAGGCCCAGGACGAAGGCTTCAACCGCACGCGGACGCAGGGCCTCGGCTCGGGCGAGCGCGTGCTGCGCACCACCGAGCGTCCCGCGCACCTCGCCAAGAACCGGCTCCGGCTCCCCGACGAGCTGCCGCTGTCCTGGGCCGAGTTCGCCAAGCACCTCCCAGCGAGTTGCCTGCCGGCGCCGACGGCGCCGCCCATCGCGATTCCCTCTCCCTGATCCCTCCACTCCGATCCAAGGAACCCGTCATGCCCTCCCTGAACTTCGATGCCTCCACCGTCGAGCCCGCCGCCGCCAAGGGACCGATCCCCGCGGGAAGGTACCTCGCCATCATCACCGCCTCGGAGCAGAAGCCGACGAAGAGCGCCACCGGCAGCTACCTCGAGTTCACCTACCAGATCATCGATGGTCCCCTCAAGGGCCGGAAGCTGTGGTCGCGGCATAATCTCCAGAACCCGAGCGCCCAGGCGGTCGCCATTGCGCACGGCGAACTGTCGGCGGTGTGTCGGGCGGTCGGTGTGATGAAGCCGGACGATTCCGCCCAACTGCACAACCTGCCGCTCGTGCTGAGCGTCCGGGTCGCGAAGCGCACGGACACCGGTGAGCCGACCAACGAGATCACCGGCTGGGCCAAGAAGGACGCCGCCACCGGCGCGCCCCAGCAGGCCACGACCACGCCGCCCTGGCTGCGGGGACGGCCATGAGCGTCATCGCCATCACCATCGTGGGGCTCACGCCCCTGCTCTGCGGCCGGCCTGCCGAGATCGATCCATCCGCGGACGCGCGCACGCAGGCCACGGAGCGGCTCTACCGTGACGTCGACGGCCAAGCGGTCATCCCCGGCATCAATCTTCGGCGCTGCCTGATCGGGGCAGGGCGGTTCGTCGGGCGCGAGCCCGCCGAACTCGTCCACGCGCTCGGCCTCGGGCAGAGCCAGATTCCGATCATCGCGCCGACTCCGTGGGTGGTGGACAGCCGCAGCGTCCGCGATCCGCGCACCGGCGCGCGCTCGATCTGCCACCGGCCGCGCTTCGATGTGTGGACGCTCAACGCGCTCCTGCACGTCGACCAGGAACTGCTGCCGCTCGCCGCGGCGGCGGCGCTGGTTGATGAAGCCGGACGGCGCGTCGGCCTCGGCGACTTCCGGCCCGAGTGCGGCGGACCGTTCGGCACCTTCCGCGTCACGGCCTGGGGGCGCTGATGCGCCTGCACCTGGGCTGCGACCCTGGCCTGCGCGGCGGGCTCGCCGCGCTCGACACCGGCGGCGGGGTGGTCGGCGCCTGGCCGATGCCCGTCGCCGGCGGCGAGGTCCACGCCGCCGGCCTGGCCGACCTGCTGCGGACGCTCGCCTGCCAGGACGGCGGCGCGCAACTGCGGCTCTGCCTGGAGAAGGTTGGCGCCATGCCCAAGCAGGGCGTGGCGTCGACCTTCACGTTCGGCACCGGATGGGGCATGGTGCGCGGCGTCTGCGCCACCCTGGCGGTGCCGGTGACGCTGGTGACGCCGCCGGTGTGGAAGCGGCGCGTCCTGCTCGGACTCACCCACGACAAGGCCGGCGCGGTGCGATTCTGCGCCAGCCGCTGGCCCACCGCCGAGCTCGTCCTGCCCGGCTGCCGCATCCCCCACGACGGCATCGCCGATGCCCTCTGCCTGGCCGAGTACGGCCGCTGCTTGGAGCGCACATGAGTCCTCTCGACGACAGCACGCGCTACCTCGACGTCGACGGCATCCGTCAGGACCAGCCGCAGGAACCGCCGCGCCATCCCGTCGACCAGCGCGATCTCGCGCTGCTCTCCGCCATCGCGGCGGTCGGTGTCTCGGGCTCGGCTGAGCGGCTGAGCTGGGAGGTCCTGGTCCGCGTCCATGGCTTCGCCGAGGTGCTGCGCGCCGCGGCGCGCTGCCTGCACCTGCAGCCGCCCGGCGGCCTGGTGCCGAGCGACCAGGCGCAGCGCGTGCTCGATGGCCGCCAGGTCATCGGCCCGCCGCGCGGTCCGGGAGCGTTCCCACCACGGCGCCCGAGGACGGCGTGCTGACGCTGCGTCCGTATCAGGAAGCGGCGGTCGCGGCGGTCTATGAGCATCTCGCCGCGCGGGATGACAACCCGTGCGTGGTGATGCCGACCGGCAGCGGCAAAGCGATTTGCCTGGCGAGGATCTGCGCCGATGTCGTCCAGCGCTGGAACAGCCGCGTGCTCGTCCTCACGCATGTGCGCGAGCTGGTGGACCAGAACGCCACCCAGGCGTCGCGATTCTTGTCGCCGCTGCTGGTCGGCGTCCACTCCGCCGGGCTGAAGCGCCGCGATCTCGATCATCCCGTGATCGTGGCTGGCATTCAATCGGTCTACCGCCGCGCGACCGACCTCGGACGGTTCGATGTAGCCATCGTCGATGAGTGCTTCCCTGCGGGAACGCTGATCGACACGCCCCACGGCATGCAGGCCATCGAGGATATCCTGCCCGGTGATGATGTGCTGTGCGCCACTGGAATCGGCCAGGTGCAGACCGTTTCGGTCAAAGCAAATGGCCAACTCATACGCGTGGAGTTCGAAGATGGAACCTCCCTCACCTGCACTCCCAACCACCCCATCTTCACCGACGCAGGATGGATTCCAGCCGGCTCCCTGGCGGTCGGTGCGCATACATTCGGCCGTGAAGAGCTGTGTCGTTTGTGGAAAGCCCTTCCGGCCCTGGGTTCGTACAAGTGCGGATGGATTTCTGGCCGTGATGCCGGAGACGATTTGGCGAAAGCAGCGACACTGCTCGATATCCTGTGCGCGGATATCCCAGAATCCCATGGAGTCACTAGCCACCCGCAAGGTGGTTCGGGAGACACTCAAGCAGATGCGGTGGAAGCCGATCCGACGCTGTGGCAATGGCAGGTTGCTGCCACTGCCGCAGCTTGCCTTGCTTCATGCCCTCGGACCCGGCTGGGAACCGGAGTGGATTGTTCCAACCAAAAAGGACAGGGAATCGGGTTTCCCGTTCCACTACAAAATAGACATAGCCCACCCACAGGAACGTATCGCAATCGAGGTGGATGGTCCCAGCCATCGGAGCATCTCGCGAAGGCAGGAGGATCAAAAGAAGAGCCGCTTATTGGCGGAAAACGGGTGGTTGGTGCTGCGCCTATCGAATGCGAAAGCCCTCGACTTGTATTCAACCTTCAGGTCGACCGACATCCTTCATATTTCGCTGATGGGGTTCTTGTCCATAACTGCCACTTAATTTCCCCCGACGGCGAGGGGATGTACCGCACCTTCCTCGCCGACGCGAAGACCATCAATCCGCACGTCCGGCTGATCGGCCTGACCGCCACGCCCTTCCGCCTCAAGGACGGGCCGATTTGCGCACCCGGAAATCTGCTCAATCACGTGTGCTATGAGATCGGCGTGAAGGATCTGATCCGAGACGGCTTCCTGTCGCCGCTCGTCGCCAAGGCCGGGAAGGCGAGAGCGGACACCGGTGGTCTCCATCTGCGCGCGGGTGAGTTCGTCGCCGACGAGGTCGAAGCGCTCATGGACCAGGACGCTTTGGTCGGCGCCGCCTGCGCCGAGATCGCCGATCTCACTCGGGACCGCCGCGCCTGCCTGATCTTCGCCGCTGGCATCCAGCACGCCGAGCACGTTGCGCGCGTCCTGCGCGAATCGCACGGGCTCGACACCGCCTGCGTGTTCGGCCACACGCCCGACGCCGAGCGCGACCGCATCGTGGCGCGGTTCAAACGCGGCGAACTGCGCCACCTGGTCAACGTCGCGGTGCTGACCACCGGCTTCGACGCGCCGCAGATCGACTGCGTCGTGCTGTTGCGACCGACCATGTCAGCGGGACTCTACGCTCAGCAAGTGGGTCGCGGTTTCCGTCTCGCCCCCGGCAAGCGCGACTGCCTGGTGCTCGACTACGGGGGCAATGTTTTGCGGCATGGGCCGGTCGATGCGCTGAAGATCTCCGAGCCCGGCTCGGGCAAGAGCGGCGAGGCCCCGGCCAAGGAATGCCCGCAGTGCCAGGCGCTGATCGCCACCGGTTGCGCCACCTGCCCGCAATGCGGCCACGCGTTCCCACCGCCCCAACGCGAGCAGCACGAGGCCCAGGCCTCCACCGCCGGCGTGCTCTCCGGGCAGGTGACGACCACCGAGCACGCCGTGCGCAGCGTCTTCTACACCGTCCACCGCAAGCACGGCGCCGGCGACGAGGCTCCACAGACCCTGCGCGTCGAGTACGAGATCGGCTGGAACCGCTGGCTGAAGGAGTGGGTGTGCATCGAGCACACCGGCTACGCGCGCACCAAGGCTTTGGCGTGGTGGCGAGCGCGCAGCGACCTGCCCATGCCGCCCACAGCGCGCGCGGCCTGTCTCCTCGCCGACGCGAACGCGCTGGCCGAACCCACGCACATCACCGTGCGCAGCGTCGCCGGCGAGGAGTTCGAGCGCATCGTGGACTCCAAGCTCGGCCCCAAGCCGGCGCGCGAGCCGGGGACTGACGAAGGAGAGGCGAGCGAGGCGATACCTGCCATGGAAGGAATCGTCGATGACGACGCACCGCCATTCTGATCCGTTACGCAGTGGCCGGCTCTTCCAGAAGGTGCCGCAGCCAATCCGGGATGGCCCCGTCCGCTGGCAGGAAGCCAGCGGCGGCGAGTTCGCGCCCGATCTCCATACAGCGAGCGGCGAGCGCACGGCCATCGGCGAGGTAGGCGTCGACCGCGTCCTTCCCCTGCTGCATGAGTTGCCGGACGGCGGCGCTGCCTGGACGCATGACCTGCCCCGCGTGCGCGGCTTTGGTCACCGCGGCCTGGGCGAGGTCGCGTTTGCGACCGCAGATCGTGCTCGCGATGGCCATCGCTTCGTCGCGCAGGGCCGTGCCAACGGCGCCGCGGTCGTGCTGGTCCGCAAGGATCGTGCGCAGCGCAATGGAGCCATCGGGTCGCGGGTCGCTGCGCACCACCGCCATGCCGGTGTCCGCTTCGCGGATGCGCAGATGGACGCCGTTGATCGCGGTCGAGAACAGGATGGCGCGCACGACGTGGTCATTCCTACGGCGGTTGATCGGGAGCGCCAAGCGCGAGTCGGAGGCTCACGCGTACGCAGTTCATTCATGGTTGCTTCATGACCATGCTCGCTCCCGCGGTGGCCTACACGGCGCTGGGTTGGCGCCTGGTCCCGCTGCACACCCCGTTGCCTGACGGCGGCTGCTCCTGCAGCCGGGCTTCCTGCGCCTCGCCCGGCAAGCATCCACGCATCCCGGATTGGCCGCGGCAGGCCTCGACCAATCCCGCTACCATCGCCGCTTGGTGGTCGCTGTGGCCGGACGCCAATGTCGGCCTCGCGCTGGGCGGCGGGCTCATCGATATCGAGGCCGATCCCCGTCATGGCGGCGATGAGTCGCTGCCGCTGCTTGAAGCCAAGCTCGGCCCATTGCCGGACACCGTCACCTGGATCTCCGGAGGCGATGGCGCGCACCGGCTCTATGTGGTGCCTCCGGGTGTGCGCATCCGCAATGCGGCGTCGATCGGTCGCGATCTGCTCGCGGTCGCCTCGGATGCCACCACGGGCGTGGACGTGCGCGGCGAGGGCGGGCTCGCCGTCCTGCCGCCCAGCGTCCACCACAGCGGGGCGCTGTACCGCTGGGGCAATCTGACGCCGGACGCGCTTCCCATCGTCGAGCTCCCCAGCGCCTGGGTCGACTACCTCGCTCAGCCCAGCGCGGACGCCACCTCCCCCACCGACGACGGCAACCCCATCCCCACGGGCCAGCGCAACGCGACCCTCGCCCGCCTGGCCGGCGCCATGCGCCGTGTGGGCATGACCGCCACCGAGATCCGGACCGCCCTGGTGCGAGCCAATGCCGACCGTTGCCGGCCGCCGATCGACGCCGCCGAGGTCGCCGCTATAGCGGCCAGCGTGTCCCGCTATTCCCCGGATCAGGTCGCGGTGGCCGTCGCCGAGGGCCATTGGCAGCAGGACCGCGCGGCCAGCCGCCCGCCCGCGGCGGCAGCGTCCTTCGTCCCCAGCGAGCTGCTCGGGTACGACACGACGGATGATCCCAACTGCCTGATCGGCCGGCGCTGGCTCTGCCGCGGCGGCTCATGCCTGGTGGTCGGCCAGACCGGGATCGGCAAGTCCAGCTTCGCGGCCCAGGCCGCCGTCACCTGGGCGCTTGGCGCCGACCTGTTCGGCATCAGCCCGGCGCGACCACTGCGCTCGCTGGTCATCCAAGCCGAGAACGACGTCGGCGACCTGGCGGAGATGCTGCGTGGCGTCGTCCAGGGCACCGGCTGCCACGATCGCCTCAACCAGCTCGACCAGCGGCTGCGCTTCGTCTGCGAGACCGCCTGCAGCGGACAAGCCTTCCTGCCCTACGCCCACCGCCTGATCCAGGAACACCAACCCGACCTGGTCTGGATCGATCCCCTGTTCGCCTTCTTGGGCGGCAACGTCTCGGACCAGGAGGTGGTCTCCGCGTTCCTACGCAATGGCCTGGGCGCCATCGCCCAGCAGACCGGCGTCGCCTGGATGGTCGTCCACCACACCAACAAGCCGTCGAAGGACCCCAAGGGGCTGCCCCACAGCGGCGACTACGCCTACCTCGGCTCGGGCAGCGCCGAGCTGGCGAACTGGGCCCGTGCGGTCCTGGTGCTGCGCCAAGTCAGCGACGAACTCTACGAACTGCGCGCCGCCAAGCGCGGAGCCCGGGCTGGCTTGGTCGATGGCGTTGGCCAACCAGCCACCGAGGTCTTCCTCAAGCACGGCGAGCGGGGCATCTGCTGGGAGCGGGCGCAGCAACCCGACGACGAACGCCGCTCTGATGATCAGAGCCTTGCGGACGAGATCGTGGCCGGGCTGGAATCGGGCCGGTCGTATGAACGGCGTGAGATCCGTGAACTGGTGCAGGAAGCCTTGGGCGTCAGCAAGTCGGCAGTGTTGACGACGGGACGGCGGGCGAACCGGGTGTACCGGGCCGTGCTCGCCGTTACGGACGCCGCCTTGCCCAGATGATGGCGTCAATGGGCTTGATCGCGACTTACCAGTGATGGCGTCACCTGGACCGAAAAGCTGAGGTCTGGCCCCGGAAGGCCTAGCACTGCGAGTGGCTGTTCCGGTTTTCGTCAGACTGCTCGTAGTTTCCTGTAACCCCCAGGAGATCACATGAGAATAATTTCTCGTTTCCCGCGCGTCGTTCTGTTCCGCCTTTTCCATCGAGCCGACGTCACTGTACGGAGCTTGGACATGCTAACGGCGCCTGCCCCTACCCCCCCGAGTGAACGCCGCGCAGCGATGCTCTCGGCCACGGCCACCAAGCGCATGGCATTCCATGCCGCAAGACGCATCGTCTCCATTTTGATCCTCGTATGCATGCTTTTGGCGAGCATTGCCGCAGAGGAGCATGCGTGCGCCTGTGTAACGAAACCGATGGCCGACCAGCAAGCCGCCCAGCGTGCCCATGATGCCCACGTGGCCGGCCCAGGACGTGGCGTAGCAAATCTGGGAAGGCTTTGGCCAAACGGCGGCACGATCCGTGTCCGCCTCTTGACCTCCGAGGAGCCCTATGTCAGCAGAATTCGTGCCGCCATCGCCGAGTGGCAGAATCATGTCAATATAAATTTTGTATACTCGAATGATGCCGGGAGTGAATGGAGGATTCGAGTGGCGGCCGACCTACCGAAGGGAACAGGTGGATTTACCAATGGCATCGGCACCGAATTGCTCTGTGTTCCATTTGGACTTCCAAACATTCACATCCGCTCCGACTCCTGCACTCACGGTGTTCTTTTGCACGAATTCGGTCACGCCCTTGGCTTCGAGCACGAGGCGCGGAGCCCCAATTCTCTCGTTTCCTTTAGGAAGAGCCTGTCCCAACGCGTGAATGTCCGTCAATCACCGCGCGGGATGATTAGACTGACCTTCTCAAACGCGGGTGAATTCCGTCATCATGGCCGAATCGGTGTCGTATAAGCTGCATGACTA